>Ga0066376_10001752_pt1 | contig 20830 bp, 22 predicted proteins | sample Knorr_S15_td_Bot_FD_77009 | JGI IMG/M metagenome (GOLD analysis project Ga0066376, IMG submission 77009) | Marine microbial communities from Southern Atlantic Ocean transect - Knorr_S15_td_Bottom_ad_5009_LV_A | ecosystem: Environmental > Aquatic > Marine > Oceanic | place: Southern Atlantic...
GCTGAATACTTGCCGAAAGCCTGCTTTTGCGTCTCTTGCTAACCATCTGACATTCATATGGAAAATTCCTTATCTATGTCAGCCCCAAAAGTTTTTCTCCAGGGCCGCACAGATCAGGCGGCGGGCGACAATCCATTTCTCGTACTTTCCCTTGCCGATCAGTGAAATCGTTTTCTCACGCAGGGGGCCTTCAAGGCGTTTGAGCTCCCGGCCGGCCTCTTCGCAATAGACAGGATTGCGATCACGGACGGTGACGTTATCAAAGCCTGCCGATTCCAGCGCAGCGATGGTTTCGCTCCGGGTCGCCAGGGAAAAAGTCAGGCCGAGCGCCTCGCTAAATTGCATCATTTCGCTCGAGTCCCGGCCTTCTTCGGATTGCAGCCAGTCACTCGCGGCAAGCTGCCCACCGGAGCCCAGGACTCGCAACAGGTCACAAAATAATGCCTCTTTGTTGGGAATATGGATCATTGCATCCTTGCTGAACACCACATCGAAAGCGTGGTCTTCAAACGGAAGCGGTCCGGGGCTGACATGGCGAAAGCTGATGCGGTCCTCCATGCCGGCTTCTTGAATGCGTTGTCTAGCGCGTTCAAGCAAGGGCTGTTCAATATCAATTCCGACGACATGCTGCGCCTTGAACTCGTTCGCCAGCAGTAAATTCACGCCCCCAATGCCACAGCCTAAATCGAGCACCCGCTTTCCCGACAGATCGATACCGCGAAGCATTTCCGTGACTTCACCGGCGCCGCCGGGCGACAGGAACCCTTCACCTCAGAGCAGTTGCAGACGGGCAACGACCTGATCGTCGTGCTCATTTTCAGGGGCTGACCCGGGCTTCTCATCCGCCGTCATTGCGATTCCTCTGGTTGCTCTTCGACGCTCAAGTTTGTGTATTATTTCGCAACTGTGTGACCAATGCCATCCCATGTTCCTCGCGGCTAATTTACCAATATCAATCCATTCTCTTGGTGGTGGGGCGGTGGTACGGTTCCTTTGAAGCTGCACCGCATTTGGTAAATTTTGGTTCAAAAGGTTCACGTCATGACATCAGACGTTATCGCCACCACCGTCAATCCGGACCTTGTCGTTGCCGAGGGCGGGCGCACCCAGTGGAACAGGCCGGAGACACGGCGCTGGGGATTCCATAATCTGCACCGCATCAGCCGCTACGGGCTCAGCCTGCGCTCGCGCGATGTGCTGGTGCTGCGGCGCGACATCGACCGCCGCATCGCCGAACTCGACGCGGTGCGCCGAATGACCAGCACAACGATCTTCTCCGGCCTGGCCGTGGTGCGCGGCAATACCCTGCTGTATGAGCATTACGCACCAGATTTCGGACCGGACCGGCTGCACAGCATCCAGTCGATTACCAAGACAACGATTAACCTGATATACGGCCAACTCGTCGCGGGGGGCCAGATTGACCTCGAAGCCAAGGTCGGCGACCACCTGCCCGAGATCGGCTCGGGCTATGCCGGCGCCAGTTTGCGCGACGTACTCGACATGAATGTCGCCAACGACTACAGCGAAGACTATGAGGACCCAGCTTCGGCAGTGTTCGATCATGAGACGGCCATGGGCTGGCGCCTGCCCGCCCCCGGCGCCGCCGAGATCACCAACCGTGGTTTCGTCTGCGGCATCGAAAGCGATGACATCGTCAACCACGGCCCAGAGATTCTCTACAAATCGGCCAACAGCGACGTGCTGGCCTGGATCGCCGAGCGGCTCACGGGCCGCCCCCTTCGCGACCAGCTGATCGACATCATCGAGGCGGCGGGCCTGGAACACAGCTTCCACATATCGACCGACCGCGAGGGCATGCCGATCCTCGACGGTGGCGCTTCGATGACCGCGCGCGACCTCGCCCGCTACGGCCAGATCTTCGTGCGCGGCGGCCTCGGCATCAACGGCGAAGCGGTGGGCAGCGCTACCTTCATCGACGAGGCGCGGACCGCCGAGGCCAAGCATTTCCCGGCGCCCCGCGACTGGCTGCGCTATTGTCTCCACCTGCAGACCACTGGTCGTTGGGTCGGCCACGGCGGCTACGGCGGACAATACCTGCTGGCCGACCCCGAAAGTGGCGTCTCGGTCGCCTTCTTCAGCGTGCTTGAGGACGAATCGGGTTATGACCAGCAATACATCGGTGACAGCATTCTGATGTGCCAGGAAATTGCCGAGTTACCGTTCGGGTACGGGCGAAGATAGCGGCCCAGCACCAGGGCGTCACCATCGGCGAATGGGTTTCGCAGACGTTGATCGCGGTCGCCGACGAGGAGCGGGCCAACCAGCCGGAAAACCTGATACCGGTCGGCTTGGCGCAGCACGCGGTATCTGCGGGTGGGTTCGGCGCGGGTGAACACGCTCTCCGGCCATTGGAGAAGGACAAGGCCGCGCAGAAGCAACCGGCGCCGTGGTCGATCCGCGGCGTGAGCCAGGAGTCCCGGGACAAGTCGGTAAACGCCGCCGCGCGCCGCAACATGACGATCGGGGCGTGGGTCGATCAAGCGATCATCACCCGGGCGGATCGTCAAGCGGGCATCGAGCCACCTCGCGAACCGTCCCAGGAGATGGAGAAGACCATGGGGCTCATCGAGGCGATCTACCCCGGATTATTCACGACATAACGTTAATGGAGAGAGCGTAGCGAGGCGCGGCGCGTTTTATTCTTCGCTGGTGTTTTCCGGCTCGGTGTTTTCCGGCTCGGTGTTTTCCGGCTCCGTTTTGTCCGGTGCCGATTGCGGGTCCACGTCCAGTGGGTTGTCGTCGCCGACCGCCGCCGCAAGGTTTTCCTGTTTGATGCGTTCGTGCAGTTCCTTGCGCAGAACCGTCGCCTCCGGCGGGAAGGCAATGCCCAGCTTCGCGGTTTTCCCACGCACCTCAACGACCGTAAGTTCGATGTTTTCGTTGATGATGATGGCTTCGCCGACTTTTCGCGTCAAATAGAGCATTCTGCGGCCCGTCCTGGCCCAGCAGTTGATCCAGTGGCAAGCCGACAGATACGCCCGCTTAACCAACAGTGAATCTAGCGTATTCACTCACCTAGCGTAAGCCCCAATCATTCGCCCGAAATTTTGCGGGAACTTAATCGATTGTTAACTGCGGTGCGCCACCATGGGGCACGGGTCGCGCTATTTCGCGCCAGGAAGTCCCGCCACTATCGCCATAAACTACGGTTACGGGAACCTATGAATCTCAACACCATTCCTCTCTTCTCCATGCTGACCGAACGCCTGTCATGGCTCGGTCAACGCCAGCAAGTGCTTGCTAATAATGTCGCCAATGTCGACACCCCCGGTTTCAAGCCGGTCGACCTCGCCCCGATAAACTTCGAGCGACTCGCCGAAGATGCAAGCCGTCAGTTTCCCATTGCCAGTACCAATAGCCAGCATCTGGTGAGCAGCGCGCGCTCGTCCGGTCCGTATCGCGTGACTGCGCAAAATGCAATCTCGGGCTCGAACAGCGTTGTGCTCGAAGAACAGTTGATGATGATCTCCCAGACAGTGATGGAGCATCGCATAACGGCGGGTCTTTACGCGAAGCATATGTGCATGATTCGTACAGCCATCGGCCGCACATGATGATCATTGAGACGAAGGAATAAGCATCGTGTCAAACCCCATCGATATGTTCAAAACCCTGCAGATCGCTGCGGCGGGCATGAGAGTCCAAAGTCAGCGTCTGCGTGTTATCGGCGAGAATATCGCCAACGCCAATTCGACCTCCTCAGGCGCCGGCGGCGATCCTTATCGACGCAAAACCATCAGTTTCCAGAACGTTCTCGACAACTCACTCGGCATCAGCACGGTGCGCGTCGCCGGCTTCTCCTATGACACTGCCGAATTTGGCAAGCGCTTCGATCCGACCCACCCCTCCGCCGGGGAAGACGGTTACGTGCTGCTGCCGAACGTAAACGCGCTGATTGAAATGGCCGATATGCGCGAGGCCTTGCGTAGCTACGAGGCCAATCTCAGCGTTATCGAGGCGTCTAAGTCGATGCTGCAAAAAACCATTGATCTGCTTTCCGGTTAATCCGCCACCCGGATCACCAAACAGCAGGTCGCAGACCGATCAACCCGCCACGTAGGCATCATTAGAGTTAAGGAGAGCAGACTATGACTGTGAATTTATCACAGGCCGCTGCCGCTTACGCTAAGGCTGCCGCCAAAGCGATTGACCCGGGTGCCGCGGGGGTAACTCCCAATGGCGAAAATTTCGGCGATATCATGGCTCAAGCCCTATCGGGCGCCGCGAACACCGGCCGTCAAAGTGAAGCCGTCAGCATCTCAGCGATCGCCAATCAGGCCGATCTCAATGAAATCGTCACCGCCGTCAATAACGCGGAAATGACTCTGCAAACCGTCGTCGCTGTCCGCGACAAGGTCATACAGGCCTATCAACAAATCATGCGGATGCCAATCTAAGCCGTCTCCCGTCATAAATTTTTCTGGGAGATCTTTGATGTCCTCCAACGACATTCTCGAGATCGGCACCGATGCGATCTACACCCTGCTTCTGGTCGGCAGCCCGATTATGGGGGTAGCGCTTGCCGTCGGCCTGTCGATCTCGTTGTTTCAGGCGCTCACCCAGATGCAGGAGCAGACGCTTTCATTCGTGCCCAAAGTGACAGCGAGGGTTGTCACTTTCATGCTGTTTCTGCCCTTCATGATGTCGACCATGGCCAATTTTGCCGAGCGCATGTTCGAGCGCGCCGCCACCCTTGGGTAGCTATGCTCTCCGAGCTGGTACCGTCCAATCTGTTCGTGTTCATCGTCGTCTTCGCCCGTATCGGCTCGGCGTTGATGCTGTTGCCGCCGTTCGGCGATGCCTTTGTTTTCACCCGCACCAAGCTGGTCCTGGCCCTGGCGGTCAGCGCCCTGGCGACGCCCCTTGCAGAGCCGACGCTGCCGGTTTTACCGTCAGGGCCTTTGGCGCTGGCGGTCATACTGATTTCTGAAATCCTGGTCGGCCTGTTCATCGGCGGATTGGCGCGGTTTCTTCTGTCCGGGCTTCATACGGCCAGCATGATCGTCGCCTATCAGACCGGTCTTGCCGCCGCTCTGGTGTTTGACCCCAGCGCCGGCCAGCAATCCGTAGTGATCGGCCGTTTCTTCAACCTGATGGCCCTGACCCTGCTGTTTACCACGGGCCTGCATCATGTTCTGTTGATGGCGGTGCTTGATTCATATCGTCTCATGCCGCCCGGCGGATTGCCCGAGGTGGGAAACTTTGCAGGGCAAGCGGTCGCCTTTATAAGCGGCTCTTTCGTCATTGCCCTTCAGGTCGCGTCGCCGGTTGTGGTGATTGGGCTGCTGTTCTATCTCGCCATAGGGCTGGTCGCGCGGCTCATGCCGGCGATGCAGGATTTCTTTATCGCCTTGCCGCTGCAGGTCATGCTGGGGTTCTGGGTCACCATGGTGGCAATGTCGGCAACCATGCTGTGGTACTTCGATTATATCGAGAACGGCATCGGCGAGTTGCTGACGGGGTCGGTGTTGTAAGCCATGGCTGAGGGCGACGACCAAGCACAAAAAACTGAGGAGCCGACTCCGAAGAAGCTCGAAGAGGCCCGCAAGAAGGGCCAAGTGGCGACGTCGCGCGAGGTCAATACTTGGTTCATGCTGCTCGCCGGCACCCTCCTGGTCCTGTTGGCGCCCATGGTGATGGGCAATTTGGGAAACACCCTCAGCCGGTTTCTTTCCCAGTCTTATGCATTAACCATCGACACCCCGGGAATCCTGAGGCTCGGGGAAGAGACCATGTTCGATATGGCTGTCGTCATGGCGCCCCTTTTCCTGATCACCATGATCGCCGCCGTCGCTTCGGGCTTCGTCCAACACGGGTTTCTCCTGTCGCCCGACAAGCTCCAGCCCAAGCTTGAGAATATTTCACTGATCAAGGGCGCAAAACGGCTCTTTTCACTTCGTTCGTTGGTGGAATTCGGCAAGGGCATACTCAAAATGTCGATCGTCAGCATCGTCGCCTTCGCGCTGATCGAGCCCGAGATCGAGAATATCACCGCGGCCATCTCCATGGCACCGGTCGATATTCTGCATCTTATCTGGAAACTGTCGCTGCGCATCATCGCCGGAGTCTGCGCCGTTGTCTTGATTATCGCCGGGATCGAATTCCTCTATCAGAAGTTCGAATTTCACAAGTCCATGCGCATGTCGAAACAAGACATCAAAGACGAGATGAAGCAGACCGAGGGCGACCCGATCATCAAATCGCGGTTCCGCCAACTGCGCATCGAACGGTCGCGCAAGCGAATGATGGCGGCGGTGCCCGACGCCGATGTGGTAATCACCAACCCGACTCATTACGCCGTGGCTCTGAAATACATAAGCGGCGAGATGGAGGCGCCCGTGGTGGTCGCCAAGGGCGTCGACAATCTCGCCCTTCGGATTCGCGAGGTCGCCAAGGAAAGCGACGTGCCGATCGTCGAAAATCCGCCCCTGGCCCGGGCTCTTCACAGCGGCGTAGAGATCGACCAGGCGATACCCGAGACATATTTTCGCGCGGTAGCCGAGGTGATAGGCTATGTCTGGCGACTGAAAGGCAAGCGGCGCGCGGCGCCGGCGCGATAAGGGAGACCCCATGAGGCTATCGGCTGACAAGGCCATGAAACCGTCTAAGGATACAGGGCAATCCGCACCGCCTGTGCAGGATCGCGCGTGGCTGTGGATTCTTGGCCTCGCCATAGCGATTCCCTCAGTGGTGTATTTTGCGATCCGTGCGGCAGCGGTCAGCCACAACAGCGATATCACAGCCTTATCGGTGACGGTCACGGTGGTTCTTTTAGGCGCGGTCAGTGCTATTTTGCTGTATCGCGCCGGCGAGCAGGCCGCGGTGAGCCAGGCAGAGCAGGAAGCGGCGACGGCCAATGCCGAACTCCTGACCCGTATCAGCGCCGAACGCGATCGGTTCGCCGCGCTGGTCGATCATATGCCGGCCGGCTGTATCGAGACCGATCAAGAGGGGCGGCTGATCTATGCCAACCAAACCCTCGCCGACTGGCTCGGATGCGGCCCGTCCGAATTGACCGACGGCAGCCGGCGGCTTGACGACATCCTGACGCCCTTCAAGGCGAGCGATGATGAAGAGAGCGCCAGTATCGACACGAGCAGCGACATCGTCGAACTCGAGGTTGTGCTGCTCGGCGTCGGTGGAGAAGTTCTACACGCCCAGTTCAGCCAGACCCTGGTCCAAGCGCCCGGCGAGCCCGCCTACGCCCGCGCTGTGATATGGAACGCCAAGCCGGTTGACGACGACCAGCTCGATGATGTTACCGGCTTCAAACGCCTGTTCGAAGCGAGCCCCATCAGCCTCGTCCTGGTCGGCGGCGACGGTCGGATCATCGAAACCAGCCGGACATTCCGCAGCCTGATCAGCGATTCCGAGACGACCGTTCAGGGCCAGCCGTTCATCGAGGTGGTCGACGAAGCAAACCGCGGTTCGGTCGAGCAACTGATCGCGCAAACCCTTGAGCAGGCCGGCCATCAACCGGCCATCAATGTACGCATCGGACCGCTTGGGGATACCATCGCCACGCTTTCCGCCAGCCGTCTTGACGGCGTCAACGGCGAACAGGCCGGGGTCATGCTGCATCTCGCCGACACCACCGAACAGAAAAACCTGGAGCTGCAATTCGCCCAGTCCCAGAAAATGCAGGCGGTCGGTCAGCTGGCCGGCGGCATTGCCCATGATTTCAACAATCTGCTCACCGCGATGATCGGCTTTTGTGATTTGCTGCTGCTGCGCCATCAGGCTGGAGACCCGTCCTTCGCCGATCTCATGCAGATCAAGCAGAACGCCAACCGGGCCGCGTCCCTGGTGCGCCAACTGCTGGCCTTCTCGCGCCGTCAGACCCTTCAGCCAAAAGTGCTGGCCCTGACCGACGTGCTCGCCGATTTGACCAATTTGCTGCGCCGCCTGATTGGCGAGAATATCGAACTCAATATGGTGCACAGCCGCAATCTCGGGCTGGTCAAGGTGGACCAGGGGCAGATGGAACAGGTTATTATCAACCTGGCGGTCAACGCCCGCGACGCCATGGCCGGCGGCGGCAAGCTGACCATCCGCACCTCGAACCTGACCCATGACGCGAAAGACAAGACCAGGCCCAAGCTTCTCGCACCGGGTGATTATGTGCTCATCGAAGTCGGCGACTCCGGCACCGGTATCGAAAAAGACCTGCAGGGCAAAATCTTCGAGCCCTTTTTCTCGACCAAGGAAGTCGGCGCTGGAACCGGCCTCGGGCTGTCTACCGTCTATGGCATCGTCAAACAAACCGGCGGCTATGTGTTTGTCGAGAGCGAGCCCGGCGAAGGGGCAAATTTCAGCATTTACCTGCCGCGCTATATCGCACCCCCGGATGCGGTGGCCGAAATCCCGGCGCCCGCCAAAACTCCAGCGACCCAGGATCTTACCGGCAAGGGGACGATCCTCCTCGTCGAGGATGAAGACGGGGTGCGGGTATTCGGCGCGCGGGCGCTGCGCAACAAGGGCTACACCGTGATCGAGGCGAACAGCGGCGAGGCGGCCCTGGCGGTAATGGACTCATTCGACGGTGACATTGACCTGTTGATTACCGACGTGGTGATGCCCCAGATGGACGGGGCGACGCTCATCGAGCGGGTCCGCGCCGACCATCCCGACTTCAAGGTAATTCTGATTTCGGGCTATGCCGAAGACTCCTTCCGCGAGCGGCTGGCGGCCACCGAAGATGTCACATTCCTGCCAAAACCCTTCAGCCTGATCCAATTGGCCGGTGTTGTGAAAACCGTCATCGAAGCCTGAACGTTCCCTGAACATGTGTCTTTTTATTGCATTATTCCAATGTGGTATAATTTTACTTGCAGAATAGAACAAACCGTGTACTTTCAGAATCATTGAAAAGGTCTTGAGCCTATGGAATAAGGAGAGCAATCATGTCGGAAGCGTCTTTGAGGTTGGTGGACAAAGTGGATACGGAAAAGCAAAGAGCCTTGGAAGGAGCGCTGAGTCAGATCGAACGGGCCTTCGGCAAGGGTTCGGTCATGAAGCTCGGCAAAGACGGCGCTGTCGCGCCCGTCGAAACCGTCTCCACGGGCTCAATCAGTCTCGATATCGCTCTCGGCATCGGCGGCCTGCCGCGCGGCCGGGTGGTCGAGATTTACGGGCCAGAGGCGTCGGGCAAGACGACGCTGGCGCTTCACGCTATCGCCGAAGCCCAGAAGACCGGCGGGGTCTGCGCCTTCGTCGACGCCGAGCATGCGCTCGATCCGCGCTATGCGGGCAATCTCGGTGTCAATATCGAGGAGCTGCTGATCTCCCAGCCCGACACCGGCGAGCAGGCGTTGGAAATCGCCGACACCCTGGTGCGCTCCGGCGCCATCGACGTGCTGGTCATCGACAGCGTAGCGGCGCTGGTGCCGCGCGCCGAACTCGAAGGCGAGATGGGCGACATCCATGTCGGCCTCCAGGCGCGGCTCATGAGCCAGGCCCTGCGCAAGCTGACTTCGTCCATTTCCTCGTCGCGCTGCATCGTCATCTTCATCAATCAAATCCGTATGAAGATCGGTGTCATGTTCGGCAGCCCCGAGACCACCAGCGGCGGCAATGCACTCAAGTTTTACGCCTCGGTGCGGCTCGATATCCGGCGCATCGGCGCGCTCAAGGATCGCGACGAAATCGTCGGCAACCAGACCCGCGTCAAGGTGGTCAAAAACAAGATGGCGCCGCCCTTCAAGATCGTCGAGTTCGATATCATGTACGGCCGTGGTATCTCGAAAACCGGCGAAATCCTCGACCTCGGCGTCAAGGCCGGGGCGGTCGATAAGTCGGGCTCCTGGTTCTCCTTCGACAGCCAGCGTATCGGCCAGGGCCGCGAGAACGCCAAGCTGTTCCTCGCTGACAACCCGGACATCGCCGACGCCATCGAAAAAATTATCCGCGAGCATGCCGGCCTGCCCGGTGGCAAATCCGATGACAAGGCGAGCGCCGAGCCCAAGGCCGCCGAAACCGCTACCGAAGCAGCCGACGACGAGGCCGAAGCCGCCGGATGACCCCACTGTAATACCCTCCGCGATCCCCCGGAGGTCGAGAACGAGGCCGGCATCTCATCCGAGGCGCCGGCCTCGCGCACGTTGTTCCCCCCGTTCTTCTGTCCTATAAACCCTGTGCAAATTTCGCACAGCCCTAAAGCCCAAAAGAGCCACGCAAACCAGGATCATGCAAACCGCCAACGACATCCGCGCCGCCTTTCTCGACTATTTCCGCAAAGCGGACCATGAGGTCGTCGCCTCGTCGCCCCTGGTGCCGAATAACGATCCGACCCTGATGTTCGTTAATTCCGGCATGGTGCAGTTCAAGAACGTCTTTACCGGCGCCGATAAGCGACCCTACAAGCGCGCCGTGACATCGCAAAAATGTGTTCGCGCCGGCGGCAAGCACAACGATCTCGATAATGTCGGCTACACCGCGCGCCACCACACCTTTTTCGAGATGCTCGGTAATTTTTCCTTCGGCGATTACTTCAAGGACCAGGCCATCGAACTCGCCTGGAACCTGATTACCAAGGAATACGGCCTCTCGTCCGACAAGCTCCTGGTCACCGTTTATTACGATGACGATCAGGCATGGGATCTCTGGAAGAAAATCGCCGGCCTGCCCGACGAGCGCATCATCCGCATCGCCACGGCCGATAATTTCTGGTCCATGGGCGACACCGGCCCCTGCGGCCCCTGCTCGGAAATCTTCTACGATCATGGCCCGGACATCGCCGGCGGCCCCCCGGGCAGCCCCGATGAAGACGGCGACCGCTTCATCGAAATCTGGAATCTGGTGTTCATGCAATACGAGCAGGTCGCCCCCGGCGAGCGCCTCGACCTGCCGAGACCGTCGATCGACACCGGCATGGGGCTCGAACGTATCGCCGCTGTCATGCAGGGCAAGCATGACAACTACGATATCGATCTCATGCGCCATATCATGCAGGCCGCCGCCGATATCAGCGGCAACGCAATCGATGGCCCCCATCACAACGGCTTTAGGGTCATCGCCGATCACCTGCGGGCATCGAGTTTCCTGCTCGCCGACGGTGTCATGCCGTCCAACGAGGGCCGCGGCTATGTGCTCAGGCGCATCATGCGGCGCGCCATGCGCCACGTTCATATGATGGGCTGCTCAGAGGCGCTCATGTGGCGGCTGGTTCCCCCCCTGATATCCCAGATGGGCCAGGCCTTCCCCGAGTTAGGACGCGCCGAGGCGCTTATTAGCGAGACACTCAAGCTCGAGGAAAACCGCTTCAAGCAGACCCTGGATCGCGGGCTCAGGCTGCTCGATCAGGCAACCGACGAGATCGCCGAGGGCGGATCCCTCGCCGGCGATATGGCCTTCAAGCTCTACGACACCTACGGCTTTCCCTACGATCTGACCGAAGACGTGCTGCGCGGGCGCGGCTTGGGGGTCGACCGCGCCGGCTTCGACGCCGCCATGGAGCAGCAGCGCAGCGATGCCCGCGCCGCCTGGAGCGGCTCCGGCGACAGCGCCACAGAGGCTCTCTGGTTCGATATTCATCAGCAACAAGGCGCCTCGGAATTTCTCGGCTACGGCGAAGATACCGCCGAGGCGGTGGTTCAGGCTCTAGTGGTGGACGGCACGTTGGTTGATGAGGCCTTCGCTGGCGTATCCGTCTCCGTGATTGTCAATCAGAGCCCATTCTATGGCGAATCCGGCGGCCAGCAGGGTGACAGCGGCGTGATTTCGAAGATCGACGACGACGCCCTGGTGACAATCGACAACAGCCAGAAGAAGCTCGGCACCCTCATCGTCCATTCCGGCACGCTGTCCGGCGGCGCGCTTAGGGTCGGCGATGTGGTGGAGATGGCTATCGATGCGCCCCGCCGCGCGCGCCTGCGCGCCAATCACTCGGCAACCCACCTGCTGCACGCCGCCCTGCGTGATCGCCTCGGTGATCATGTGACGCAAAAAGGCTCCCTGGTGGCACCCGACCGGCTGCGCTTCGATTTTAGCCAGCCCCGCGCTGTCAGCCGGGACGAGATCGCCCGGATCGAGGCAGACGTAAACGCCCAGATCCGGCGCAACACGGAAGTTACCACCACGCTCATGAGCCCCGAGGAAGCCGTCGCCCAGGGCGCCATGGCGCTGTTCGGCGAAAATTACGGCGACGAGGTGCGCGTCCTCGCCATGGGCGCGCAAGAGGGCTCGGATGAGTTTGGCAACATATCATCAGCGGTCAGGCCCTATTCCGTCGAGCTCTGCGGCGGCACCCACGCCCGCCGGACCGGCGATATCGGCCTATTCAAAATCACCAGCGAAAGCGCCGTCGCCTCCGGGGTGCGCCGGATCGAAGCGCTGACCGGAGCCGCCGCCGAGACCCATATCTGCGATCAGGAAGCTCAGCTCGCAGCCGCAGCCGGCGCCCTCAAGACCACCGCCGCTGAAGTTCCCGCCCGTATCGAGGCGCTGATCGAGCAGCGCAAGAAGCTCGAACGCGAACTCACCGAGGCGCGGCGGGCATCGGTCATGGCGAACAATGAGCAGACCAGCGGCGATGGCGGCACGGATGATGCCTTGCGCGACGCCGGCGGCGTGCCTTATTACGCCCGCCGTCTCGACGCCATTCCGGCCAAGGAACTGCGCGGCCTGGCCGACGATTTAAAGAGCAAGCTCGGCTCGGCAGTGATCGCCCTGGTGACGGTCAATGACGGCAAGGCGGCGCTCATGGTTGCGGTGACCGACGATCTCATCGACCGCATAAGCGCCGTCGATCTGGTCCGCGTCGGCGCCGAAGCCCTCGGCGGTAAGGGCGGTGGCGGCCGTCCCGACATGGCCCAGGCCGGCGGCCCCGATGGCGGCCAAGCCGACGCCGCTCTGGACGCCATTGAGCGCGCTATTCGCTAAAACCGCTCGATCAGGAACTAGCCATCGCCGCCTTGAGGCCCTCGTCGAGCTTATCGAGGAACTGAATAGTGGTCATCCAGCCCTGGTCGGGGCCGATCAGCAGGGCCAGGTCCTTGGTCATGAAACCAGCCTCGACGGTTTCCACGCAGACCCGTTCCATGGTGGCGGCGAAGGTGGCCAATTCTGCGTTGTCGTCGAGCTTGGCGCGATGGGCGATGCCGCCGCTCCAGGCGAAGATCGAAGCAATCGGGTTGGTCGAGGTGTCGTTGCCCTTCTGATGCTCACGGAAATGGCGGGTCACCGTGCCGTGGGCCGCTTCCGCCTCGACGGTCTTGCCGTCCGGGGTCATCAGCACCGACTTCATCATGCCGAGGGAGCCGAAGCCCTGGGCGACGATATCCGACTGCACATCGCCATCGTAGTTCTTGCAGGCCCAGACGAAGGCGCCGTTCCATTTCAGGGCACAGGCCACCATGTCGTCGATCAGCCGGTGCTCGTAGGTGATCCCGGCATCCTTGAAGGCGCTTGCGAATTCCGCCTCAAAAACCTCCTGGAACAGGTCCTTGAAACGGCCGTCATAGGCTTTCAGGATGGTGTTTTTGGTCGACAGATAGACCGGCCACTGGCGCTCGATGCCGTAGTTGAAACAGGCTTGAGCGAAACCGCGTATGGAATGGTCCAGATTATACATGCCCATGGCGACGCCGGGCTCGTCGTAATGGAAAATCTCGCGCTCAACCACCTCGCCGCCACTGTCGGGCTCGAAGCGCATGGTCAGGCGGCCGGCCTCGGGCACGATGAAATCGGTCGCCCGATACTGATCGCCGAAGGCGTGGCGGCCGATGACGATGGGCTTGGTCCAGCCGGGTACAAGGCGCGGCACATTGGCGCAGATGATCGGCTCGCGAAACACCGTGCCGCCGAGGATATTGCGGATCGTGCCGTTCGGCGAGCGCCACATTTTTTTCAAGCCGAATTCCTCGACCCGGGCTTCATCAGGGGTGATTGTCGCGCATTTCACGCCGACACCATGGCGGTTGATGGCGTTGGCGGCGTCAATGGTGATCTGGTCGTCGGTGGCGTCGCGGCTCTCCATGCCAAGATCGAAATAGATCAGATCGATGTCGAGATAGGGCAGGATCAGCTTGTCCTTGATGAAGGACCAGATGATCCGCGTCATTTCATCGCCGTCGATCTCGACGATCGGGTTCGCGACCTTTATCTTAGCCATGCAAATTTCGCCTTTGGTTCAGTGTCTGTGTTGAGAATAGAGAGACCCACAGTGAAAATCCAAACATACGGGTGCTTGATGCTCGTTGTGGCGCTGGGAGCCCTGTCCGGACCGGCCCTCGCCGGCGAGGTCGACGTGGAGAAGGTGGTGGTAAGGCAAAGCACCGCCGGCGTCTATGGTTTCGATGTCACCCTGCGCCATGCGGACAGCGGCTGGGAGCATTATGCCGATCGCTGGGAAATCCGCGACGGCGAAGGCAACCTGCTGGGAACCCGGCTTCTCGCTCATCCCCATGTCAACGAGCAGCCCTTCACCCGCAGCCTGGGCGGGGTGGCAATCGCGGCGGGTTTAACCCGCGTTACCGTCGCCGCCCACGACAGCCAGCATGGCTACGGCGGGGTCGAGATGATCGTCGAGCTGCCGCAATAGCGGCTACTTTTTCTCTGATTTACTGGCGACATGATTGTCGATGGGGGTGAGAGACATCACGTAATCGGCAATCGCTGCCCGGTCTTCGTCGGTTAGATATTTGTAGCCCTGGTCGATGGCCTCTTCCATGGCCCCCTGAACATCGTCGTAATCGGGCTTGAGCCCGGTCTTCAGCAGCGCGGCCACGTCGTCCCCATCCCAGCGCCCGATGCCGGTCTCACCATGGGGCGTGATGTTGGGCACGCGCCGGCCATCGGGTCCCTGCTCAGTCCCGGCAAACCACTTCTCGCGCTCCAGCCCGCCGAGGCGGTTGCGCGGGGTATGGCATTCCGAGCAATGGGCCAGGGCCGTGGCGAGATAGGCGCCGCGGTTCCACAGCGCGGAGCGATCGGGGCGGGGCTGGAAAGCGCCGGGCTCGAAGAACAGCTGCTTCCATGGCCCCACCGTGAAGCGCCAGCCGAACGGGGGGTCCACGTCATGTGACTGGTTGGGCCGGCGGACCGGCGGCACCGTATCGAGGTAGGCTTTGAGATCGGCGAGGTCGGCGGCGCTCATGCCGGTGAAGGCTGTATAGGGGAACACCGGGAAATAATGCGCGCCATCCGGGGACACGCCCTCAGTTATGGCGCGCACGAAATCGGCGCCGCTCCAGGCGCCGATCCCGGTTTCGGCATCGGGCGTAATGTTGGGGCTGTAGAAAATCCCGAAGGGCGTGTTGAGCGGCCGGCCGCCGGCGAGAAAATCACCACCGCTCTTGATATCCGTATGACAGCTACAGCCGCCGGTGGTTCGGAAGATATACTCGCCGCGCGCCACCGGCGTTGCCTCTTGCGCCAAGGCGGAGGTGGCGGCGGATAAGGCCAGCGCCAGACCGCCCAGGGCCGCCCCGATCCACCGGCCGGTCAGGATCAGCGCCTAATCCTTGGGTTTGCGGAACGGTTTATGGCAACCGCCGCAGCTTTTACCAACGCCGCCCATGGCGTCGCCGATGGCGGCCATATCACCCGATTCGGCGGCCTGGACCAGAACAACGGTGGCATCCTGATAGGCCTTGACCACCGCCTTGAATTTTTCCGGCTGCTGCCAGATTTCCGGTTTGGCCCGGGTCTGGCCGAAATCGCTGTCGGGCGGAAAGATATCATCGAGCATGAGTGACAACGCCTGCAACGCCCGGGCATGGCCAAGGATGTGGCTGCTGTGTGGCACCTTGCCTTTGAGAACGTCGGCGATGGCGCCGATATGGGCGACGTTTCCGTTCATCACCTTTTGGCGGTAATTGATCGCATCGTCCGGATCGCCGGTCGCTTGGGCGATGACGGCAAACAGGAATGCGGCGAGGATTGTCACCATAAGAACACTACGGATTTCGAGCATTTCAGACTTCTCCACAATCTATGAACCGAGCCCCTCTGGTGATAAGTGTTCCCGACCCGGCCCCAACGTCAAGCCAGCCCCGAATAAAAAGATCGGCACATAGAAGGTGAATTTGCACCACTGGGAGGCGGCGTATAGTATGATAACCCGAATGATAGAGGCTGTGGCGCGGCCATGGCTAAACATGATGAAAATCCCATGAGACCATTACTCATCCCCTCTTTCTTCTTAATCGCGGCGGTCGTCTTGTATCTCGGCTGGCGGCCCACGAGCGATCCTGTTCAGCCGCCGGGTCAATTGATTGAAGCCGAAACAGCGGCGACCCCGGCGCCGGTTGCCATGACGGCCGCCTCCTCGGACTCGGATACCGCACCGGCCGCCGTCCTGGAGTCGGGTACGGCACCAGCCGCCGCCTCGGACTCAGATACCGCGTCGGCCGCTGCCCCGGAATCGGATACGGCGCCAGCCGCTGCCCCGGAATCGGATACCGCGTCGGCCGCCGCTCCGGAGTCGAATACCGTGTCGGCCGCCGCCCCGGAATCGGACACCGCGCCAGCCGCTGCCCCGGAATCGGATACGGCGCCAGCCGCTGCTCCGGAGTCGAATACCGCGTCGGCCGCCGCTCCGGAGTCGAATACCGTGTCGGCCGCCGCCCCGGAATCGGACACCGCGCCAGCCGCCGCCCCGGAGTCGAATGCCGCGCCGGCCGCCGCTCCGGAATCGGATATCGCGCCGGCCGCCGAACCCGTCGCATCGCCGAGTTTCGATGTGGTTCGCATTAGCCCCGAAGGCAATGCGGTGATCGCCGGCCGCGCCGAGCCCGGCGGCGTAGTTGATATCCTCGAGGGTGGCGTCGTCATCGCCACGGTCACCGCCGATGCGCGCGGTGAATGGGTGGCCCTGCCCGATAAGCCCATCGACGAAGGCAGCCGCCAACTCGCCCTCATTCAGCACACCAGCGATGGCGAGACCATGGAAGGCGAATCCGTGGTGGTTGTTGTCGTGCCCGAGCACACCAACGACGGCGAGGCCGAGAATAAAACCGCTCTCGTGGTCTTGATGCCGAGCGACGAGACGGCCAGCATTACGCTGTTGCAGGAACCCGCCGCCGGCGTCGGGATTAAGGGCTCGGACAATCTGTCTCTCGATACCATTGAATATGATGATACCGGCGCATTCTCCCTGGGCGGGCGAGATGACGCAGGCAGCCTTATCAAAGTCTATATCAACAATAAATTCATCGGCGCCGCCGAGGCCGACGAGAAAGGCGAGTGGCGCATCACGCCGAGCGAATCGGTAACGCCTGGTCTGCACACGTTGCGGGTCGATCAGACCGACACCGATGGCAAGGTAATTGCCCGCCTGGAGACACCCTTTTCACGCGCCGATTTTCTACAGCCCACTGAGACGGCGGCCCTGGTGGTGGTGCAGCCCGGCAACAGTCTGTGGCGTATCGCCCGGCGGCGCTATGGGCTAGGCCTTCAATATGTGGAAATATTCGAGGCGAACCGAGATCAGATCACCGATCCCGACCTGATCTATCCGGGACAGATATTCGAGCTGCCCAGTCTTAATTAGCTAATCATTAATTAGCTATTCTGAGCAGGCGTCGGCAGGCGCCGCGGTAAACTCGGCGATAAGATCGAGGTAGGGTGCTGTATTCATCACCAGCATGGTGAGCTGGGTGACGATGTTCGCCACCGTGTTGTCCAGGGATCGGGGCAGCTCAATCTCATGCTCAAGCATGATCGTACTCCCCTGGTACACCATGAGCTTAGCCTCGCTGCCGCCAGCGCAGGTGTCGACCACGGCGAGCATATCGCCGCGGGTGTCCGCGTTTTCAGCGGAATAAGGGATCGCCGCCAGAGAGCTGCGAAGCGACAGACGCATGCCGGTCTCAAGGCACTCGACCAAGCCCATGAATTGACTGCCGCGCCAGTCGAAGGAGAAGCTCAAGGGCTGGTCTTTGGCGCGTCGCATGAGCTCGCCATAGGAGCCGGCCTCGAAGCGATTTAGCTCGCTATCGGCCTCGTCCTCGGCTATTGCCGGCTCGAAAGCGCTGTTTTGCAGTTGGTTGGCTGCTTCCACAACGTCACCTCTTCACATAATTCTGACTGCAGTAAGCCCCACGTAAGTTAAAAAACAATGAATACAACGTCATGATTACAGTGATCCATCGCCTGACTGCTGATATTATGGCGCATATCTTTGGCTTCACGACAATGCCCGACATTGCTCTGTCACTATGGACCGTCACCGACTGAAATCATGAATTTATCCGCCCTCGATACTGTTCTCACACCGATACGCCGGGAAGGCTGGCCCTTCATCCTGGCTTTCGCCCTGGTCGCCCTGCTCCTGGCCCTGGCCTCCGAACCCTTGGGATGGATCGGCCTGATAATGACCGCCTGGTGTACCTATTTCTTCCGCGATCCGGCTCGGGTCACACCCACGGAACCCGGCTTGGTTATCAGTCCCGCGGATGGCCTGGTGCAATCCATCGGCCCGGCGTTGCCGCCGCCGGAACTCGGCATGGAGGCGCGCCCGCGAACCCGGATCAGCATTTTCATGAATGTTTTCGATGTGCATGTGAACCGCGCCCCCATGGATGGCAAGATTACGGCGCTCGCCTATCGGCCGGGAAAGTTCTTCAATGCTTCGCTCGACAAGGCAAGCGATCTCAACGAGCGCCAGTCCCTGCGCATGACCAGCACCGACGGTAAGGATATCGCAATCGTGCAGATCGCCGGGCTGGTGGCGCGGCGTATTCTGTGCTGGGCCAACGAGGGCCAGGACATGCGCGCCGGCGAACGGTTCGGCATGATCCGGTTCGGCAGCCGGGTCGATGTCTATCTCGATGACGGTATGATCCCGTTAGCAATTGTCGGCCAAAGCGCACTTTCCGGCGAAACCGTTCTCGCGCGCTCGCTTGAGCCCGGCGAGAATGCCACTGCGCGGGCCGGTGAGGTGCGGTGATGGCCCGTCCGGCCCCGTCTCGGCCCCGCGCCCGGCGTCTGCGGCGGCTTCGCGGCCTCTCGGTCAACGCCCTGATCCCCAACGCGGTCACTATCATGGGTCTCGCCGCCGGGATTTCCGCCATCCGTTTCGCCATTGCGGAGCGCTGGGAACTGGCCGTCGGCCTGATCTTTCTGGCCGCCGTCATCGACGGCCTCGATGGCCGTATCGCACGTGTTCTCAAAGCCTCGTCCGAGTTCGGCGCCCAGCTCGATTCCCTGTCGGACTTTGCCTGTTTCGGCGTCGCCCCGGCGCTGGTGCTGTTTCTCTGGACCCTCAACGCCGGATCCGGTCTGGGCTGGACCGTTTCGCTGCTGTTCGCGGTCTGCATGGCTCTGCGACTGGCGCGCTTCAACGCCAGCCTCGGCGATCCCGACCGGGCTGTCTGGACGTCGTATTTTTTCACCGGGTCGCCGGCGCCGGCCTCCAGCAGTATCGTCCTGGTGCCGATGATGCTGTCTTTCGAATTCGGCGACAGCATTCTTCGCGAGCCCCTTTTGGTGGCGATCTACACCATTGGAATCTCGTTTCTGACCGTGAGCACGATCCCGATGTTCTCCGGCAAGGGGCTGAAGCTGCGCCACCAGCACTTGCTGCCGGTGCTGTTGATGGTCGGCCTGTTATTCACCCTAATCGTCGGCTATCCCTGGCATACCTTATCGCTACTCGCCATCTGCTATGTCTGCTCGATCCCCTGGAGCCTGCGCAGCTATCGTCGCTACAAGGAAGAGGCCGAGGCCAACGCTGGAGCCGACGACGACACTCCAACCTTGGAAAGCGCTGATAGCGTCGAGGACTAATTTTTTCGGAGAGAATTCATGAAGCTCGTACGGTATGGCCCCGCCGGGTCGGAAAAACCTGGTTTGATCGATAGCTCGGGAGATCTTCGCGACCTCTCCGGCAAGATCGATGATCTGGACGCGCAAAGCCTTGCGCCCGACTCCCTGGCCCGCCTTGGCGCGCTGGATGCGTCCGCTCTGGCCCTGGTGCCCGGCAGCCCGCGTCTCGGCGTGCCGCTCAGCGGCATCGGCAAAATCGTCGGCGTCGGCCTCAACTACGCAGACCACGCCGCCGAGTCGGGCAGGCCGATACCCGACGAGCCGATACTCTTCGCCAAGCAAACCACCGCGCTCAATGGCCCCCATGACCGGGTGATGATACCGCGCAACAGCACGAAAACCGATTGGGAAGTCGAGCTCGCCGTGGTAATCGGCAGCCGCGCCACTTACGTGACCGAAGACGCAGCACTTAGCCATGTGGCCGGCTATTGCATCGCCAATGATGTCTCCGAGCGGGATTTCCAGATCAGGCGTGGCGGCGATTGGCAAAAAGGCAAAAGCTGCGACAGCTTCGGGCCGCTCGGGCCCTGGCTGGTGACTGCCGACGAGGTGGGCGACCCGCAGAACCTGCGGCTCTGGCTCAATCTCAACGGCGAGACCATGCAGGACGGCTCGACCGCGCAGATGATATTCGGGGTTGCCCATCTGATCAGCTATATCAGCGAATTCATGACCCTGATGCCGAGCGATGTGATCATCACCGGCACCCCGCCGGGGGTGGGCGCGGGGCGTAAACCGCCGTGTTTCCTAGCACCTGGCGATGTTATGACCCTGGGGGTCGAAGGCCTCGGCGAGCAATGCCAGGACGTCATCGCCTATAGTAAATCTAATTCGGCCCATTAGGCTTCTTAGAGATGCGCAAAGCCCGGCTTCGTGACATTGTTCGTCACACAATTTTTGGCTCCGCGAAACATTTTCAGAAAGATGCAAATCATGAACGGCGCTGAAAGCCTTGCGCGTACCCTTGTGGGATGCGGTATCGACACCTGCTTTGCCAATCCCGGCACATCGGAAATGCATTTCGTCGCGGCGCTCGATA
>Ga0066376_10001754_pt1 | contig 20820 bp, 19 predicted proteins | sample Knorr_S15_td_Bot_FD_77009 | JGI IMG/M metagenome (GOLD analysis project Ga0066376, IMG submission 77009) | Marine microbial communities from Southern Atlantic Ocean transect - Knorr_S15_td_Bottom_ad_5009_LV_A | ecosystem: Environmental > Aquatic > Marine > Oceanic | place: Southern Atlantic...
ATCCGCCACTCTCACGAGTCACATCCCAGGGATTCCGGCAGTCCTCACCGAGCTTATTGGACGTGTAACCAAGATGCCCGAATTCCGGCGTGTTGGTCTTACCTATGATGACGGCGCCGGCCGATTTGATACGGCGCACGACGATGTCGTCTCTGTCAGGGACGTTATCGGCATACACGGCCGAGCCGAATGTCGTGCGGATTCCGGCGGTCGGCACAAGATCCTTGATCGGAAACGGCAGACCGTGAAGTGGCCCTAGATCGTCGCCCCGCATCACCGAGGCCTCGGCTGAGTGGGCCGAATCCAGGGCCTGATCCGCCACGACCGTCAGGTAGGCGTGCAGCGTGTCGTTTGTCTCATCGATACGACGCAGCGTCCACTCGGCCAGCTCGACCGGCGACACCTCGCGCGCTGACACCATGCGGACAAGCTCATGCGCGGGAACAAAAGCGAACGAGTTCTCGATCGGCAAATTACTCAACTGTCTATTTCTGGTCGTGGTCCGGGTCGAGCGAGGCTAGCCCTTCATCTCGATAAGGATCACCACGGCTTCGTTGTCGCCTATGTTGGTGGTGGCGTGCTCGAACGGAGGGGTCTCCATCCCGTGTCCAGCCTCGAGTTCGATATCCATCGACTCACCATTCGGGTCATCGAAACGGACTTTGCAGTCCGTGACCGCATAAGCGATTGCGTTCGGGTGACCGTGCATCGGCGTCTTTGAGCCAGGGCCCCCGCGATACTCAAGCACCCTCACAGTGTCGTTCTCAACGATGACCTTGTAGAAATCTCCCGCCGCGTCTACTGCGTCTGCTGGCATTGAAAATCTCCTCAACTTCCGGCTTTCGGTTGAACGCCGCACTCTATCACGAGCCTCCGAAGCGACCTTTACTCAGGCCTTAGAGGACCTGAGGCGCGCGTTCTCTGTGATTGCATTAACCTTGCGCCGCGCCGCCAAAAATCGTGCCAGGCCATCCACACCGTTGAGGGGAATATCGCAGTGAAGATCACAGACGTTAAGACCTATGTTCTCAACACCGCAAGCGTCTTCGTCCGCATCTACACGGACGAGGGAATCGAGGGCGTGGGTGAATGCAGCCCGGTCGTGCAGCCGGACGTGACCGCCGTTTACGTGCAGAAGGCCCTCAAGCCCCGGCTGATCGGCAAAGACCCGCGGGACACGGACCGGCTCTGGGACGAAATGTACTTCGGCACCTTCAAGATCGGCGGAATGGGTGCCGGACCGAACGCCATCTCGGGTGTTGATATTGCGCTGTGGGACATCAAGGCCAAGGCGGCCAACATGCCACTTTACCAGCTGATGGGCGGCGCCACGAAGAAGACCTTCAAGATGTACAAAAGCATCGGCGGCGGCTCCGGACTCACGGCCGAAGAGATGCGCCAGAAGGTCGAGGACGGCTACAACCAGGGCTTCCGTGCCTTCAAGATTCGAATGGACTGGAAGTACCAACAGGACAAGCGTTTAAAGGGCGATCTTGAGATGTTCCGACTCTGCCGGGAGTGGCTGCCGGACGACGTGCCGTTGAGCTTTGACGTCAACAACGGCTACTCCGTGAGCGCGGCGATCTCGCAGGGCAAGGAGTTCGAGAAGCTCGGCATCTACCACTACGAGGAGCCGGTGCTGCCCTACAACTACAAGGGCATGCGAGAGGTGGCCGATGCTCTGGACGTGCCGGTGTCTGCGGGCGAGCAGGAGTACACGCGCTGGCAGTTCCGAGACCTGATCGAGGTCGCTCGGCCTGACCTCCTGCAGCCGGACGTGACTAAGTGCTGCGGCATCACCGAGATCCTCCGTATCGGGGCGATGGCAGAGGTAGTAGACATGCAGATCATCCCGCACATGACGCAGCCGTCGATAGGCAACGCGGCGTCGCTGGCGTTCTGCTCAACGCTCCGACACCCGGAACGGCCGCACGAGTACACGGGCCCGCGTAGTGACCTTGAGGCTCTCTTTCAAGACCCGATCACGTTTGATGGAGCAACGGGAACGATCACGCTGCCAGATCGACCCGGCCACGGACTGGTGATCGAGGAAGACGCGTTCAAAGCAGCCATCGTGACGGCGTACGAGTAGGGTGTTGAGACGTGCCTGAACCCAGTCCAAACCAGGGGAAGGGGTTCTTCAACCTCCTTCGGATCGTCAGAGCCGCGCGCTATACGGCGCGCGGCTTTCGGCACGCGCTGGTCCACGACACGTCGTTCCGGCAGGAGTTCGTGGCTGCTCTCATTCTGGCGCCGATCGGCATCTGGTTAGGTGACAACGGGGTGGAGCGCGCGCTTCTCATCCTGCCGCTATTGCTGGTCTTGCTCGTTGAGTTGTTAAACGGCGCTGTTGAGACGGTCGTAGACCGCATAGGGACGGAGCACAACGAGTTATCTGGCCGAGCCAAGGACCTGGCCTCAGCGGCCGTCTTTGTGGCGCTCTTGACCGTGCCGGTGACGTGGGGCCTTGTACTGCTGGGGTAAGGGAGTCTGCGGCTAACGCAGATGTTGCGCACCGATGCTGAGGCTCTCGAAGTACGGGTGCGGGCGGGCTGCTGCCCGCCCCTACACGCTCGTACAAGTACCGTCATTCCCGAGTAGTCGGGAATCCAGAATCAAGCGGTTGCGCTAGATTGGCCGGTCGAAGCGCTAGCCGGGAGATCCTTCGCTCGACTCAGGATGACGGTACTAGCGTGGCTACTTTTATTCGCCGAACCGCAGACAAACAAAGAGGCCGGTCCCAATCAGGACCGGCCTCTTCTGCTAATACTTAAACGAAAACCGAGCTCTACTCGCGCGCCCAGATCGTCTCGTACTGCCCGCCCTTGATCAGCGCCGTCAGTTCCTGGCTCTCAAGTGCTCGGAGCTCGTTAAGAGCGGCTTCTGCTGACGCTACCGCGTCTTGTGAACCGGTCGACTCGATACGCTTCATGACCCGCGCCCATACTCCGGACCGCACCATGTTCTCGACATAGATCGGCCACGGGATGGCGACGATCTCGGTCGCCTTCGGGAGGTGAGGGCGTGCGCGCTTCAGGCTGCGGAGCCGTTCATGCAACCCGCGTGCCATCGGCAGCACCCTGATGTACGGGCCGTCTTCAGGCCCCTGCCTCATGTCCAGAACGAGTGATCGCCTCAGACGAGGGAAAAAGAACGAAAGCGTCGGAGCGCTGTCGATGTGCCTGACGATGGCGTCGATATCCAAACCGAATTCGCGGTCCAAATCGCCACCCTACCTTTCGAGTTTCTCCGGTGAGTCGAAGCCCTGCGGCCCACCACCGGTGCTTGGGGGTTAGTTAGGGTTAGTTAACCTGCGAGGTCCCGTACGGTGGCCGTGAACGCTGGAAGAACCTTCTCCCAGTCTCCAATGACACCGAACCGTGCTGACTTAAAAATGTTGGCATCGCCGTCCTTGTTGATGGCCACGATGTTGCGTGCCCCGGACAGACCAGCCATGTGTTGTGAAGCGCCGGAAATTCCGACGCTCAGGTAAACGGTCGGCTTGACACTCTTCCCCGTCAAGCCGATCTGGTAACTGTGGTCGATCCAGCCCGCATCGCAGGCAGCGCGAGATGCGCCCACCGCTCCGCCGAGGAGGTCTGCCAGTTCTTGAAGCTGCTCGAACGGCTCCGGGCCGCCGAGTCCGCGCCCGCCGGAGATGATTACGTCGGCGTCCTCAAGTCGGACACCCTCACTCTCCTGGACAACCGTCTCGACCAGAATCGTACGCACTCCTGAAACAGCGTCGGACACGTCGAAATCTTCGACCGTGCCGGAGCCTTCGCCTTCTACAGGATCAAATACGCCCGGACGGATCGTCGCGATCTGCGTGCCACCCCCGTTGAATCCATATATGGCAAGCGCGTTGCCGCCAAATACCGGCCTTGTGACCGCAACGCGTCCGGTCTCGGAATCGAGCGCTACGTCGATGCAGTCCTGTGCCACAGCCACGCCCAGCTTGAAGGCGACCCGTGGTCCTGCGACTGCGCCGAAGTCCGTTTTGGCGAACAGGATGACGTCCGGTGAGATGCTCTCGTTGAGAGCGGCTACCGCAAGCACCGGCGCGTCGTAGCCGCCGGTGCCCTCGTCCTTGAGGGCGGGATCAGACATGCGGATCACGCGCTCAGCGCCGGGCGCTTGAGCAGCTGTAACGGCCGACAGATCGTCGCCCATAACGGCAAGGCTCACGCCTCCGCTAACGCCTTCATCCACAAGTTTGCCGGCCGCCGTCAGCAACTCGCCAGAAACGGCGGAAATCCCGCCGTCCTGAATCTCTCCTATTACGAGAATTCCAGCCATTTAAATAAGATTCAACTCTCGGAGACGGAGGGCCAGCTTCCGGCCTGCGTCCGCCTCGTCTTCGCCTTCGATAATTTCAACCTGGCTCTCGCTCTCCGGGATGAACAACCTGCGGAGTGTGAGAATCGGCTTAAGGTCATCAACGGTCAGGCCGAGATCGTCCAACGTCAGCCGTTCCGGTTGTTTGCGGGACGCCGCCATGATGCCGCGTAGGGTCGGGTAGCGCGCTTCACCAAGTTCGTTACTCACGGTGACCACGGTCGGAGTCGGCGCCTCGACAACCTGGTATCCGTCGGTCAACGCACGTTCGACCCGCACCTTGCCGTCCTGCGGTTCAACATTACGCGCCAGGGTCACTGACGGGAGGCCAAGCCTCTCGGCCAGTCCAAGCGGTACGTGGGCCTGGTCCCAGTCGGACGCCTGTCGTCCGCCGAGGATCAGGTCAAACGGCCCGGTTTTCTCGATCATGGCCGCCAGCACTTTGACCGTGGCTGGGGCGTCAAGATCTTCAAGAGCGGGGTCCTCCGCCAGTACCAGGGCATCAGCGCCCATGGACAGTGGCTTCTTCATCACGTCCATGACGAAGTCGTTACCGACGGCGAGGATGATGACCTCAGCGTCTCCGGCGTCTTTTATGCGTAGAGCTGCCTCGACCGCGTGAAGGTCAAAGCCGTTGACAACTGGGGGAATACCCGGTGCTGGGACGACCCGGTTGACGGATTCGTCAACCTTGAACGCCGATGCGGGAGTTTCCGGGTCCGGTACCTGCTTCACGCAAACTGCGATTCGAAGCGCCAACCGCACCTCTCCAACTCGTGTTCATGGTAATTAACCGCGGTGCCGATCGCACCGGGTGAAGGTCGTGCCGTGACAGCCGCATAAGCGACTTTCAATGACTCCAAAATATCACCGGACTTAAGGTCAGTCAATCGGGGATGGCAAGCTGAGTATGTGTACGAATGTCCCTGAATTACCTGCTACCGACGTCGATAGCGTTAATGACGGCCCACTTCATTCACGGATTAACGGCGTCGCGGGCGTATCCTGAACCGCTGTCGGAATTAACAAACGATTCCTTGATCCAGACATTTCATGGCAAAAACCGTCTTTCCACGAAGGTGGGAATCCAGAAGCGCGCGGCAGGTGGTCACGGGCTTTCCTGGCGAAGACCGTGTCTGGATTCCCGACTGCTCTGGAATGACGGGAAAAAAATCTTTGGACGCGGTCACGAGAAACACCCCTGGAGAACCCATCTGGAACGCCTAATTGATCAGGCCGGACGTGCTGGAATCCAGATCAGTCAGGATCAGTGCAAACAGTTCGCCGTCTATCACGAGCTACTGGAAGAGCATCGCAAACGGGCTAACCTGACGTCCATCACGGGCCTGGACCGGGTTCGTGATGAGTTGTTTGCGCGATCGCTAGAGCTCGCAGCGGCGCTAACGCCAGCTGAACGCGCCCGATACCTGGGGGACGGCAAACGCCTGATTGATGTAGGGACCGGTGCCGGATTCCCGGGCCTCCCGATGGCGATAGTGTTCCCTGCCACACATGTCACTTTGCTCGACGGGACCCGGAAGAAGACCGATTTTCTCGCCGTTGTCGTAGAGGCGCTGGGCCTCGAGCATGTCGAAGTCGTGAACGGTCGGGCCGAGGAGCTGGCCCGTAATGACGCACACCGCGAGTCCTACGACATCGTCACTTCCAGGGCGCTTGCCGCCCTCCCGGAACTGGCCGAACTAACGCTTCCGTTCTGTAAAGTCGGTGGAATGTCGCTAGCCCTGAAGGGCGCAAACGTAGATGAAGAGGCGAAGAGCGCTGCATCTGCCGCAGCGCAGTTGGGCGCCTCAACGGCGCTTCTGAGACCGGTTGCTCTCGGGCCACGACCCGAACCCGACACCGCGGTCTTATGGCGCAAAGTCTCCAACACACCGACCCGCTTTCCTCGCCGCACGGGCATCCCTCACAAGCGGCCCCTTGGTGTACCAAACCCTTCCAGCGTAAAGAAGCCCGTCTCCGACACCGACGAGGGCGGCGCTTGAGCAACACACCAGGCCAGAACGAACCCTCGCTCTCGAACCCAGAAATCGGGACAAACGGAGACAGACCCCGGCTCGGCGACCGGATGTTCTCCAAAAAGACTCTGGCCGTCAGCGTCGTGGCGATCGGCGTTCTCGCAGTTGTGGCGTTCAGGGTTTTTGATATCGATTGGGGCGAGATGTGGGACCAGGTGAAGGACGTCGATCCGCTCACCTACCTGTTTGCAGGCGTTCTCTACTACACCAGCTTCTGGTTCCGCGGGATCCGCTGGAGGTTGATAGTGCGTGCGTCAGGCCTCAACAACCAGCCGGGCGTGGTCCAGATCGGTACGGCCAAATATGCAGCGATCATCCTCATGGGATGGTTCGCAAACTCCGTCGCCTTCTTCCGGCTTGGTGACGCCTACCGCGCTTACGCCCTGCATCGAGAAACACGAATCCCGCTGGCCAGTAGCCTGGGCACGCTGCTCGGGGAGCGCGCCCAGGACGTCTTGATCGTGCTCTTGCTCCTGGTCGCCGGGGCAATCGGCCTGTTGGTTACGGGCGAGGTCACCCTGCCCATCTACGTGCTCGTGGCCGCCATCTTCGTATCTGGCGCCACACTCCTCGCGCTCATCATCATGCGCAACTACGGCGAACGATTGGCGCGCCACCTCCCGGACCGTATCGAAGAGATTTATCACCCTTTACAAGTTGGAGCGCTCGGCAGCTTCAGGGCCCGCCAACTTCCGTTGCAGTTCCTTCTTGGTGTGATCGGATGGGCACTTGAGATCGGCCGGGTCTACTTTGTCGCCGAGAGCCTTGGTCTGGACATCAGCTTCTTCGTAATAATGTCCGCCGCCTTGACCATCGCAGTTCTCTCCACGATCCCGACCCCGGGCGGTTTTGGATTCGTTGAAGGAGGACTCACAGGCGTTTTGATCTTCCTGGGATTGGGCGACACGCAGGCGCTGACACTGACCATTGTCGACAGGTCCATCAGCTGGATCAGCATCATCGTTATCGGCGGCACAATGTTCGTCAGCTGGCAGACCTTTGTTGTCCGGCGCGGTAAGCGAGGCAACGGGTCGACCGTAGAGTTCGGACCTGAATCCGAGCGTTTGGGCATCGACCAAGATTGAGGTCCGACGATAGCACGGGAACCGATGCAAATACCGGTCTGAGTACGAACACGACTCCCAATAATCCCCGCCCTGCGGGCGTTGTCACCCGGACGGTTCGCTTCTTCCGTGAAAACCGGACGATGACGGCTATCGCGCTCGCCACAACGATCTCGATGATGGGGCAGGGCGTGATTGCGCCCGTGCTCCCGGCGTACGCACGCGACTTTGATGTTGGGACCACATCAATCGGTTTTGTCGTCGCAGCATTTGGCTTCTCCCGCCTCTTCCTGAATATCCCGTCCGGAGTGCTCGGGGCGAAATATGGCCGGACCGTGCTTATGTCCATCGGCCTGGCCATTACGGCCATCGGCAACGTCGGCAGCGGGTTCGCGCCTGAGATCACTCAGCTCATAGCATGGCGGGTGCTCGCGGGGGCTGGCTCTGCGATGTTCATGACCGGGGCGATGGCATACGTCGCTGATATATCGACTCCACAAAATCGCGGTCAGCTAATGAGCATCCAGCAGGGGGCGCTACTGCTTGGAGTGGACATCGGCCCGCCGTTGGGCGGCTTTGTCGCGGACACCTGGGGGCTCGGTTGGCCTTTTTTCATGGCCGCCGGACTGGCCGCCGCCGCCGCAGTGTGGACGGCGTTCCGGCTGCCGAACCGACCGCCAGGCTGGACCCCCGACGCCCCGCCCGCCGTTTCTGTGACGGCATCACAGGTCAGGAGCCAGCCCGGCGCCAGATCAGGTACAAGGACCATGCTGAGCAACCCGACCTTCATCGTGGTCGGGCTGTTCACGATGATGGTGTTTTTGACGCGGACCGGATCGCGCCAGACGCTGGTCCCGATAATCGCCGTCGACGAGATCGAGATGAGTCTCACGATGCTGGGCGTGATGCTGTTCGTGATGACTACGATCAACTTCTTCATCGTGTTCCCGGCCGGATGGCTTGCTGACAGGTTCGGACGCAAGCCCGTCATGGTGCCGGGGATTCTGCTTGCCGGGATCGGGTTGCTGCTGTTCGCGCTCGCCGGAGACGTGACGATGATGTTCATTGCGTCGATCATCATGGGAATCGGCACCGGCGTGGCGGGCCCGGCTCCGGCCGCCTACATCGCAGACCTTGCGCCGCCCGGACAGACCAGCCTGGCGATGGGCCTTTACCGAACCTTCGGCGACCTCGGCTTCATCATCGGCCCGATAGCCCTCGGCTTCATCGCCGAGACATCAGGCATGGCCACCGCCCTCCACATCAACGTCGTCTTACTGGTCGGCATAGGAATAGTCCTCGCCTTCGTCGCCAAAGAAACATCAGGCCGAAAACGCAAGAATCGCGACAACGATCCCACGAAAACAGTCGATTCAACCGATAAAGGCGATCCAGCGAAAACACCGTAGGGGCGGCTGACTATCCGCCCACGCCTGTCTTTCAAACACGCCGGGATGCGAGCGAAACGACCTCCTGTCATTCTGAGTCCGAGGCGAAAAGTCTTCCGCCCGGTAGACCCGGGACGTTCGCCGCGAGCACAGGCAGCCGTTCCCCGAAAACACCGTAGGGGCGGCTGACCATCCGCCCACGCCTATCTTTCAAACACGTTGGGAGGCGAGCGAAACAAACTCTCGTCATCCTGAGTCGCAAGTCGCACGCGAAGGATCACCTGACTAATCACTCCCGAACAGCATCGCCGCGTCCCCCCCCTGCAATCATCCGAAACCCGGAGCGACCACCAGTAGCCCCAACCACCAACAATCAACCCCCAACACGTTAAACCCCGTGATACGATTTCCTGACGCAGTGCGCCGATCCACATCGAGCGGCGCTTGTGGGGCTGTAGCTCACTCGGGAGAGCGCTTCAATGGCATTGAAGAGGTAGCGGGTTCGAATCCCGCCAGCTCCACCAAAATACTCCCCTCCTGACGTGTGATACGTCGCCACTCGTCTGGTTCATCGCCCTCACGTGATCCCGCGCCCGACGCGGTCACCACAGCGGCAATGGCGAGACGAGCATAAGATGTGCGGCAACACGGGACCATAAAACGTCGGTCCGCCAAAACGGCCAGGTCACTTCCACACACGCGCCAATCGGCCAGAGTGCCGCCTGATGGAAATAGACGCCCAAGGGGCATGAAGGGCAAAGCAACCATGAAATTCGGCCAGTTCGAACTCGTCCGGTGGCATCAGGACGTAACCCCTGAAGACAGCATCAGACGCGCCATGGAGAGAATCGAACTCGGCGACGAGATCGGAATGGACGAGATCTGGCTCGCCGAGCACCACTTCTCACGCCACGGCCTCGTCTCCGGCATCTTCTCCCTGCTCGGCAATGTCGCCGCACGCACAAAGAACGCGCGAATCGGCACCGCGATCGTCGTGCTGCCATTCCGCAATCCCATACAGGTTGCCGAGGAAGCCGCGACCGTCGACATCCTCTCGGGCGGACGGCTGACCCTTGGGGTTGGCGCCGGCTACCAGCGCATGGAGTTCGAGGCTTACGGGCTGGACATTGGAGAGGCCCGTGCGAAGTTCAAAGAGTACCTGGCGGTCATCAAACAGGCCTGGAAGCTGGAACCGCTGACCTTCAAGGGCGACTTTATCGATGTCCAGGACGTCAACGTGCTCCCGAAGCCGCTTCAAGAGGGCGGAATTCCGATCCACATAGCGGTCAGCACGAGCCCCGAAAGCGTCGATTTCGCCGCCAGCCAGAACATGCCGATCATCGTCGGAGGCCCGACCGCCACCATGGGGCAGGTTCCGGAAGTGCTCCGGCTATGGCATGACCGGATGGAGCATTACGGTAATCCCCACGAGCACATCGATCTAGCGGTCGCGGTGAACGTCTACGTCGCTCCGACTCAGGAGCAGGCGGAGTCCGATATCGCAGGGCTGGAAGATGTGATCGAGAAGGATTTCGCACGGGTCGGCAACCCGAGAACGGCCGATGGCAAGACGCCCGATGACTACAAGCACTGGGAGCACCGGGACCGAGACCGGTCTGTGGCTGGACAAATCGCACGCGATGCAGGAATCCTGCCGCTGATAGGGACGACCGAAGTCGTGATCGAGCGAATCGAAACCCTGCGATCCCTCGGCATCAACTCAATCCGATGCGCCTTCGGAGCAGCCGGACTCGATCAAACCAAGATGCTAGACAGCATGCGAATGTTCAGCGAAGAGGTAATGCCGCACTTCGCAGAAGAGAGCGTTGCCGCGGGGGTGTAGGTTGGGTGTGGTGGGCGAAATCTGAACCTGTGACCTCCTGTCCCCCAAGAAGGTGCGCTAAGCGTAAGCGTCATCACGATCATTGAATCAGGTGTGTATCATCCGCTCATCATGCCAAGCGAACGGATGCAGACGCGGATAGACCTGCTCTTCGATCAAATTGAGGAAGCCTCGAATCATCGCGACCGGGCCACGATGCTGGAACGGGACGGTGACGGAGACGGCGCAAATGCCATGGCACTGCTGGACGAGTCACTGGCCATCTCCAACGAGTTGGGGATGCGGCCACTTACCGAGCGCATCCTGGCGCTGCGGGAGATATTGCTGGCGTAGATCACGGTGGACTTCGCTATCTCGTCATTGTGGTGACTCCTACTGCTTGTAGATACGCACGTTGAGCGACGGCGCCCCTGTTCTGGAAGGGTGCTGGGAATTTCCACAATTGATGCGTTTTCAGTCCGTACAAACCGCAACATCTGATTGATCGTGACAGGGACCGCCCAACGTGCCCTCTCCCACCCCACTACACTGTCCCCGGCGCACACGCGTGATGCACAATCCAAGCGCACGACAAACGCTGACGTCGGGAGTCGGTCGTGGACGAGGGGGTTCACTTGATGGACTATTCAGGACTGTTCTCTTCAAACATGCCGTTGCCGGTCGATATGCCGGTCGGCCTCATGGCGGACACCAAGTACGTCTTCTCGGTCACGTACGCCGACAAGGGCGTGTTCCCGACTGAAGGCCTCATCGACGCACTCGGCGTCATCCTCCGACGTGAGGGGCAGACCCTCTCCCAGTACCCGCCGCCGCAGGGCCACCTTGGCCTGCGCGAAATGATCGCAGGAACACTCGCCGGGCAGCGCGGAGCGGCAGGCATCGACCCTGACTCCATATTCCTGAGCAGCGGCGCCGGCGGTGCGATCGGCGCAATCCTCGACGTCTTCATCGACCCCGGAGACGTGGTGTTCGTCGAGGAGTACACCTACCTCGGCACCTTGAAGATGCTCTTGGAGCGCGGCGCCGACGTCCGGCACGTCCCGACCGACGACGAGGGCATGGACACGGACGCCCTGGACCGCATCATCGGAGAGTTGATCTCGGAGGGCAAACGCCCCAAGTTGATCTACACGATCTCCGTCTACCAGAACCCGATGGGCGTGACCCTGAGCCTCAATCGACGCAGGCACATGCTCGAGATCTCACAGAAGTACAGCATCCCGATCTTCGAGAACGAGTCGTACGCAGACTTCAGGATCGACGGAGACCCGCTCCCGCCGGCGATGCTTGGCATGGGTGACACCGACAGCGTCATGTACGTCTCCGCCTACACAAAGCTGCTCGGCTGCGGCCTGAGGCTCGGATACGGAGTCGTTCCGGAGCCGGTAATGGAGACTCTTAAAAAAATCCGATTCGGTGGCGCCCCCAGCCACCTGGCCTCGATGGCCGTCTATCAGTACATGACCGACAACCGCGAGGAGTACGTGACGGACGTAGCGACGTCCCTCCGTGCCAGCCGAGATTCGATGCTCGGAGCGCTTTCGAAGCACTTCCCGGCAAACACCTCGTGGAGCACGCCGGACGGCGGGATGATGTTGTGGGTGGAACTGCCGGTGGGAGCAGACACGATTGCGGCGCTCCCGGCGGCCGTCGAGGCGGACGTGAAGTACAACCCCGGCCCGGTGTTCCGAGCCAAACGAGACGGCGCAAACTTCCTGCGCCTGACCTACAGCCACAACTCGCCGGAAGAGATCGGCGAAGGCATCGAGATCCTGGCGGACGTGTTCCAGCGCGAGGGTTTGTTTGGGTAGTTAGGGTCGCTGCTAATCGGATCCTTCGAGAGCCTAAGGGTGGGTTCAATTTGGAGTGTGCTGTTGCGATGTAGGGGCGGCTGACTATCCGCCCTCACCCTGATTCGTGCCAAACGGCTGCCTTCTCCACCCGACGCGGGCCGATTCATCCCGCTGTTTGGACCTATGAGCGGGAGCCTGCACCTTGACCCCGGCAGCACCGAGATCCCGGACTTCTCTAGTGGCGTGAGTGTAGAGACCGGCGTCGTGCGGGTTGAGTTCACCAACCCGAATATTTCAGGCGGGCGATGGAGCCACGGCGTGACATTCAGGCAGGCAACGGAAGAGACATTCCATGCTGTCTACTTCACCGGTAGCGGCGCATGGGGCCACTTCGTCCGATCCGGAACCTTCAACTCCTCAACCGACCTGCAAACCGGAACCGTCCTGAACAATCGCACGCCGGGCGCCGCCAACGTCCTGACGCTGGTGTTCGACCAAACCGAGGGACAGCTTTTCTTGAACGACGAGTTCGTAGCAGACCTGGACCTGAGCGCACCAGACGTTCTCGGACCCGGAGACGTCCGAGTGATGTCCGGCCTCCTCGCCACCGACCTACTGGACGGCAGCCAGAGCGCCTACTCCGAATTCACCGTCCTGCCGCTGCGATAGGTACTGCTTTGGCGAGGTCAGGCAACACTCAGCAAAGTGTCACCCTGAGCCGCCGCGAAGTTCCCGTCCTGAGCTCGACCTAGCACTCCGCCCGGGTTATCGATCGCTAAAACCCCATTCCGGAATTCCTTCTCCCAGCGGGAGAAGGCCTTACAGGGCATACTGCGGACTCGCCAATCGCGCCGCTGCTGTATTAGTGGCGCCGACACCAGCTGATCGTCGGAAGAGTAGGAATCCTCTATGCCCGCACCTATCCTCACGAGCATTGAGTTGCTTGAGTTCAGCTACACCCGTCAGGGCGTCGCTCCGCACGAGAAGGCGCGGGCGATGCTCTACTCGCCGGGAGCGACCAGTACGCTAAAAGCTCGTGCCATCCGCATCTACACAGATGCCGGTATCATCGGCGGCTACGTTGGCGGCAACGCGACCGAGTACGCCGGGATTCCGCAGGTGGCGTACGCGCTTATCGGCAAGAACGCGCTGGCGCGTGAGGCGTTCTACACGACCGCAAAACAGGCCCTCAAACAGCACGCTCGGATGGGGCTCTCACAGATCGATATGGCCCTGTGGGACATCGCCGGCAAGTACTACGACGCTCCTATCTACGAACTGCTCGGCGAGTTCAGGAAGAACCTTCCGACCTACGCCTCGACAACCCCCGGAGACGATCACCCAGACGGGCTATCGACCCCGGCGGCCTATGCCGATTTCGCAGAGCAGTGTCTCGAGATGGGCTACCCGGCGTACAAGATCCACACCTGGCGCGAGGCGCCGATGTCCAAGCACATCGCGATGCTCACCGCTGTGGCCGAACGAGTTGGCGGCAAGATGGACCTGATGCTGGATCCCGCCAGCACATTCATGACCTTTGCCGATGCATATAAGATCGGCCGGGCGTGTGACGATCTTGGATATCTGTGGCTGGAAGACCCCTACCGGGACGGCGGTGTTTCGGCCTTTGGGCACCGAAAGCTGCGGCAGATGATCCGCACGCCCATCCTCCAGACGGAGCACGTTCGCGGGCTGGAACAGCACGTCGATTTCATCGTGGAAGATGGCACCGACTTTGTGCGCATCGACAACGATTACGACGGCGGGGTCACCGGCGTGATGAAGATCGCACACGCTTCGGAAGGCTTCGGCCTCGACGCCGAGCTACATGCCCCGGGGCCGACCCGACGCCACGTCATGGCCGCCACCCGAAACACCAACTACTACGAGTTGGGCCTCGTACACCCGAAGATGGGTCGCGCCCCGCCGCCGATCTACCTCGACGGCTATTCAAACGAGCTGGATGCCATCGACAGCAACCGTAACGTGCAACCGCCGGAAAAGCCCGGGATCGGCGTTGAGATCGACTGGGCCTTTATCGAGAAAAACCAGACCGACCGGACGGTGTTTGAGTAGCGTGCGCCAGCGGGGATAGCGGTACTGCGGAATAACGTTCTCCCTCATCCTGCACCTTCTCCCGCTGGGAGAGAGCCCCCAAATAGCCGCCCAGCCGAGCCTACTCTTGGTGGAGCGTGGGCGACCGCATTGGTGGTGCTATCTGAGTGACGTCCAGCGGAATTACTTCCTTCTGGTACACCTGCACACGGTACGAATCTGTATCCGTCACATACATGCGCCCGTCCTCACTGATCACCACAGACTTCGGACGTCGTAACGCCCGCTGCGGCTCCAGCTTTGCCATGTCGCGCAGCCGGTTCGGGCTAGCGTTCGTCATCATGTAGTCACGTGCCATCTGTGACAGCGTCGCTTCGCCAAGGAACTTCTGGACAAATCGTGGCTCCGAGTTGAAGAGCTGGACCCGGTTGTTGCCCCAGTCGGCAACATAAATATCACCGTCAAGGTCCACTGCGACATCCGTCGGCCGATTGAACTGGCCGTCTCCGTCACCTGAAGAACCGAAGGCGAACATGAACTCGCCGCCGCTGTTGAACTTCTGAACGCGGTCGTTGCCCCAGTCCGCAACATAGACATCGCCAAGCTCGTCCACCGTGATGCCCCAGGGCGACTCAAATTCGCCATCGCCGGAGCCACGCGACCCCCACTTGCCGAGGAACTTTCCATCTGTGGTGAACTTCTGAATCCTGTGATTCATCGAGTCCACGATCAGGATGTTCCCGTCCAGGTCGAACGTCATCCCGGCTGGCCGGTCAAACTGGCCGTCCAGAGAGCCTTTTTCGCCCCAGGTTCCGAGCACCTCGCCCTCTTTGTCGAACTGCGTGATCCGGTTCAGCGCCTCGTCCGAAACGAACAGGTTCTCGTCCGCATCAGCGATTAGCGCCACGGGCCATTGGAACTGGCCTTCATCGGTGCCCCAGCTACCGATCGATTCGAGATCCTCGTCGGCGTAGTTGAGCTTCCGAATTAGCGCCGCGTTCTCCTGCCGGCACAGGACGTAAATACGATCCTCTTTGCCGAGTGCGATATCGATCGGGAAGTTGGTTATCCGTCTCATCCCCAGCGTCTTGACGTAAGGGAAGCCTGCTCTCAGCAGTCCATAAGGTCGTGCCACGGGTTCCGCTCCTGTTGTTCCGAATATCTGGGCTATTAAGTGACGGTTCTGGACTCCGCAAATGGGTGAGTTGTCACAACGAACTTCACCCTCACCCTCTCCCGCTGGGAGAGGAGATTCTTGCGACGGCTCTCAGGCCGCGAACGGATTGATCTGCTCGTATTTGCCACGTACGATCTCAGTTGAATCGATGCTCATCCACTGCTCAAGCAAAGTGGCGTAAATGCTTCGGAAGTCGATCGTGTGCGCCAGGTCCTCGCCGTTCGCCCAGTCAGCCGGGTCGAGAGATGGGTACTCGGAGTAGAGTCCGCCAACTACCCGTTCGCCGATGATGAACGCGCCCCCGCCTGAGCCGTGGTCCGTACCTGAACCGTTATCGGCGATACGTCGACCGAATTCGGTGAAGACGTAGATCATCACCTCTTCAGCGGCGTCGTGCTCTCGCAGATCCGCCATGAAGTCCCTGAGCGCGCCGGACAGCTCCGTTAACAGCCGCTCGTGGTTCGGCACCTCGATCGCGTGGTGGTCGTACCCCGCGTGCTGCGTATAGAAGATGCGGGTCCCGAGCCCTGAAGTATGTACGCGTGCGACATCACGAAGGCTCTTGGCGATCGGGTTGTCTGCGTACTCAACCGTCGAGCGGTAGTTGGCCGGCACCTTCTTCAGTAAATCCGCACCGGTCATCACGTCCCCGCCGGTCTGGTGGAGATAGCTCATCACGGGCCCGGAGCCGATGGCGGGCGTGTACATTCGCTTGAAGATGTCCAGCTCCCGCGCCCGGTGCTCCTCGATCTCGACACCGGTCAGGAGGCCGTAGCTGTCCAGGTCACCCACCGAGGTCACCGAGACACCCGGAGCGGCCATCGCACGTGGCAATCCGCGACCGAAGCTGATGCCGGTCAGCACATTCTTGGTGTCCGGGTCTATCTCACGAAGCGCCTGCGCCAGCCAGCCCTCGGTGGCGATGCTGTTCGGCTCCGCCGTGTGCATGATGTCCATCGCCCGGAAGTGCGAGCGGTTAGATTTCTCGTAGCCGATCCCCTGAATGATGGCCACGTCCCCGGCGTCAAACATCTCTTTAAGCGGAGCGGCACACGGGTGGAAGGCAAGTTCGTCATTGATCGGCAGAACGCGATCCTCGCTCACGCCCACGACTGGTCGAACGTCGTGGTAAAGCCCGCTGGTGTACGGGATGATCGTGTTCATGAAGTCGTTTCCGCCGGTTAACTGGACTATCACCACTACGGGCGGCTTGCCGTTCGTGATCGTAACCATTTAAGAGCTCCTCCCGGCGACCGCCGGTCTCGGTACGTTCTGGCGACCTTATCTCAGGTCAATCGGTCATGACTTGGTTATGCGAATTGGTACTCGGGCGTTGCGACGGCAAGTCGCAACAACCGGATTACACGTGTGGCCTCGTCTTCGCCCTCTGCGTCGTTGGCGAAATCGATCAGCGCCTCGCGTGTCTGATCACTTACCTCACCGGAACCCGACTCGGCGAGCACCGCGTTAACGAGACTCTCTGCGGACCCGAGCGCCTCGGAATCCTTCATACGCTGTATAAGCGACTGAATCCCCGGGGCCAGCCCCTCGCCGATCTCGTCGACCGCAAAGTTGACCCGCTCCGTCAGATTTCCGCCATCGATCCACTCGCCGCCGGTGTGCCAGCCCTCGACCGTCGGCGGGTCCAGCAGCTTCTGGCCCATCACGTCGATAGCACCGGCGTACTTGGTCATACCCGGAGCCATCTCGGTCTGCGAGCCAACCATTTTGAGCACGCCGACGATGAACTCGGTCGGACTCTTCACCTTCTTGTACCTTGCGGCCTTGAAGAAGTCTGAGTTGAACATCACACGCAGTACCGAGCGGATGTCGCCGCCGGTCTCGATGAACTTCGCCTCCATCATGGCGATGCCTTCCGGGTCAAGTGGGGGCACATCGTTCCAGGACGGAACCTGCGGCTCATCCGCCACGAAGAAGTTGTACAGGTGACGACAGATGAACCGGGCGCTGGCCGGTGATTTGACGATTATGTCGATGATGTCACCGCCGTTCAGGTTGCCGGTTACGCCCAGGAAGGTCTTCTCCCCGTCGTCATGATCGTCCTCTCGGAAGACGAACTTCGCGGGGTAGAATCCGTGAGGGTAAAGCGGAGGTGGCTGCTCAAAAGTCCAGCCTGTGAACGCGCGAGAGGCGTCCTTAATGTCCTGTTCGCTGTAATTGCCTACACCAAGTGAGAACAGTTCTAGCAACTCTCGGCCGTAGTTCTCGTTAGGCTCGCCGTTCCGGTTCTCGTTATTGTCCAGCCAGAACAACATCGCCGGGTCGCGGGAAAGATCGTTCAGGATGGTGGTCATGTCACCCATCCCGTTCCGCCGGAACATCTTGATCTGGTTTTTCGCCGACAGAACGTGTTCGTTCTTCACAAGCCCGGTTGCGAATACGTGGTGCCAGAAAAGGGTCATCTTCTCTTGAAGCTGGGCCTCGCTGTTGATCATCCGGTACAGCCAACCGGCGATGAAGATCGGCGGGCCCTCTCCGTGGATGTAGCGTTCCAGTACATCGTCACGGATGTCCCTGTTCGGGTCAGGATTCAAGAGCGCTTCTACCGTGTCCTCGTAGCTACGTTCGGTGTAACTTTCGAGCTGCTCACGGGTCGCTCCAAATCCGGCGCGTCGGTACAGATGGCCTAGAAGGTCGATATCTGTTTCCGTCGGATGCGCAACAGTTGTCATCGGAAAACCTCTCGCGGACTAACTATCAGGCACTGCTCTCGTCGAGTAAGCCATGTCCCAGCGCCGTGATTCTAGGATTGGCATCAACCACAGGTCAACGTCCGATCAGGTATAGGCCAAAGCGAAGTCGATGTAACATCCCGGCTGAACGCCGAATAAATGCAGATGACGAGATCGATTTAGCGTTACGTCCGGCCACAGTATGGAGCAAAAAAATTGAAAATTCTCAGGTTTGGTGACGATCGCGTTGGCGTATTCAAGAACGATGACATGGTGGTCGATGCGACGGGCGTGATCAATGGCAGCGAATCCATCAGCCCGCAGGCCGTGATGGAAGAGCTGATCGGCAACTTTGACGAGTATCGTTCCGCTATAGAGAGTCTCGTTAACTCTGAGACTGGTGTGCCACTCAACGGCCTGACGCTGTTGCCGCCGATTCCCAGGCCCAGCCGTGTGCTTGCCGCATTCTCAAACTATCTCGATACACCACAACGCAAGAGGGAAGACGTTGCCGAGGAGTTCTTTTATAAAGACCCGGATGTAGTGGGACCGGAAGGTTCAGTCAACCTTTCAGATCTGCCTGGCGTTGTTGTCCACCAGCCGGAAGCGGAGCTCGCATACGTCATTTCCAGCGGCGGGAGAAACATCAGTCCGGCCGATGCCATGGATCACGTTTTCGGCTACATCGGGTTCTTTGACATCTCGGCACGGGGCCTGACCAGGCGATCACAACTGATCCCCAAAGGGCAGGCGACTTACGCCGTTGCCGGACCATGGATCACCACCCGGGACGAGATACCCGATCCCCACAACATCAGAGTGAAGTCATGGGTGAACGGGGAAGCCCGCCAGGACTACAGCACAGAACACATGGCCGTCAGGATCCCGGAACAGATCGCATGGCTCTCCCGCTTCATCGACCTGCATCCCGGTAACATCGTTGCCACCGGCACTTACCACATAGGTCTGGGGCCGCTGAACGACGGCGATGTTGCGGAGATTGAAGTTGAGGGTATTGGCAAGACAAGGGTATTCGCCCACGGCGGCGGCGCTCCACGGATGGCGGAGTTCAGGCCCGGAATCACGCAGGTAGAACGCCCCGCTGGAGGGATGTCCCGCGTTTAAGGCTTGACCTGCCGTTGTCCGGGCAAAATGCTCATAATTCCGGGGTAATTTCTCCCCACACCGAACCACAAGCGTACGATGCGGGATCACGTATTTTCCGCCGTGTGCTTGATGCCACATGTGGAAATTCCTGGCGTTTGCCGCGACCGTGCTGGTCGCTTGCTCTTCCGGCGGGTCGGAGGATGTCGCCGAGCCTCCCGGCGTACCTGGAAACGTTCAGGCGTCACTACGGGGCGCCGAGGTGCTGGTCACCTGGAACGCACCCTCGCTTCCGGATGATCGGCCCGTCATCCAGTACCTGATCTCTGACGGCTTCGGGGCTCGTTTATCTGCCCCTCCGGGCAGGACTCGGGCGACATTTCCACAACCCTCAACTGGCGTAATCTATGACATCACCGTCCGCGCCGAAACGGCAAACGGTAACGGTATAGGCGATCCCAGCGAGCCTATTGCGGTTACCGGAAGACCCGGACCGGCACTGGCTCCGGACCAACCAATCGTCGAGGCGCGTAACTTGCGCGGGTTCGTCGAGATTGTATGGACTCCCCCGGAAAACGATGGCGGAAGTTTGATCACCGGGTACGTCATCGAAGTCGAACCCACCGGGCGGTCGTACACATTCATCGGCAACCCCGGCGCCGGTTATTTCCTCGCCACAAATCCCTCGATACGCGCGTCCGCGTCGGGGACGCCTGTCCGGTTCGCGGTGGTGTTGCCAGATCTCAACCCGGGCGACAGCTATGTGTTTCGAGTGATAGCGGAGAACGCAATCGGAAAAAGCGAGCCATTCGGACTGACTGTGCCAATAACTGCCGGGATCGGCTACGGCACCTCAAACCCTCCGGTTGTTTCGATAAGCCCGGGGCCCATCCCGCCAACACGCACCCCAACACCAATGCCGTTGCCAACGTCAACACCGAGACCTGCTACGGTGACCCCGACACCCCGACACCCCGACACCCCGACACCCCGACACCCCGGCCGCCGACTGCGACACCGGTTCCGCCCACCGCGACCGCTGCGCCGACAGCCGTGCCAACTCCAACCCGGATTCCAGTTACTCCAACTGTTACTCCGGTTCCGACACCAACGCCCGTACCAACAGCCACACCGGTGCCACCGGCAATAGTCGTGGCATGGACCCAGACGCTATTCGGAGTTTCCGGGTCCACCTTTCGACTTCTCGGCGTTACGGCGGAATCGTCCAATTTTGCCGAACCAATCATGGTCGACGTTCAATGGGGTGACGGGATTAGCCAGAAGGCCGGGTTTATCGACAAAAACGGTGTGTACGGCGCCCAGGTGTTC
>Ga0066376_10001755_pt1 | contig 20807 bp, 14 predicted proteins | sample Knorr_S15_td_Bot_FD_77009 | JGI IMG/M metagenome (GOLD analysis project Ga0066376, IMG submission 77009) | Marine microbial communities from Southern Atlantic Ocean transect - Knorr_S15_td_Bottom_ad_5009_LV_A | ecosystem: Environmental > Aquatic > Marine > Oceanic | place: Southern Atlantic...
CATTCCCGACACCGCGATATCGATCACACCGCGGCGCGATCTGATTTCGCGGATGATTGGTTGTTCGGTTTCGTCCGGAAACGTGCTGATGGCGTCGACGTTGCTCTTGACGTCGTCGACGACCTTGCGTGCGTCGGCTCCGAGCTCCAGCTCGATCATCACCGAGCCGGAGCCCTCCGAGGCGGTCGACGTAATCTGCTTGATGCCGTCAATACCTTGGATCGCTTCCTCGAGACGGACGTTGACCGCCTCTTCGACCTCTTCGGGAGCGGCGCCGAGGTAGGGCACCTCGATCGTCACCATGTCGAGCGAGAACTCAGGAAAGACCTCCTGCTTGACGCTGAACGCGGAGAAGGCACCGCTGACGATGATGAACACCATCAGCAAGTTGGCGGCGACCGAGTTACGAGCGAACCAGTCGATGATGCCACTCATGCCAACACCTCGTCATGCGTGGGCGAGACCCTCGCGGCGTCCGCGTCGATGACGGCCTGGAGGGCCGACACGACCTCGGCCAGCAACGCCGGAAGCTCGTCCACCCGACCATCGGTCTTGACTATGTGGACCAGTTCACCCGTCGCCACATCCGTCAGGCGCGCGGTGATGCGCAGCTGTTCACCAACGCGCTGGTAACCGCCGCCGAGCAACCAGGTCGCGTTCCGTGCCGCCGCCGCGTCCATCGCCGTCGCGTCGCTCACCGCGCCGAGCGAGATCACCGACAGGTCTGGGAGCTGCTTCAAGCCACCCGCCAGCGCGTCGGCCAGGTCGCGGCCGAGCCCGTCATCGGCGGGGTTCCGAGAGATGTTGGCGAATGGCCCGATCGCGACCCCACGCGTGGCCGGGCGAGCCGTGGTCGCGACGCTGTCCACGGGGGATCGGTTCGGGGCGCTGGGGGCGCCCGGCGTGCCGGACGGCAGGTTGGCCCGGACCCCGGCGATCATCTGGCTCGCAAGCTCGTCGAGGTTCGCGAGGGTGCCGTCTACCTTGACCGAGCCGATGACGTCGCCACCTGCCACATCGACCACGCGCGCCGTGACGCGCAGCTGGTCGCCGACCCGCTGAAACCCTCCAGTCACGAGCCACGTGGCGTTGCGTGCCTTCGCGTCTTCGAGCCCGGCGGCGTTGTCCGTGCTCGTGAGGGGCACCACCCCGCCCGTGTCCCCGTCCATCAGGGCCGCCCGGAGCGCCGTGGTCAGCGACCCACCGATCTCACCATCGTTCGGGTCGCGCGACAGGTTGGAGAACGGCAGCATCGCCACCTGGGGACCAGCCGGCGCCGTGGCGCCGGCTGGGGTGTCCGGCTCCGGGACCGGCGCCGGTTCGGTTCGACGGGGTGTGGGCACCTCAGGCGCGCTCGCGCCGGGTGCGCCACCCCGCGCCCCGCGTCCATCGTCCCCGCCTCGGCTCGTCGCACCGCGGCCGGGTCCACGGTTCCCTCGCGGGTTGTCGCCCCGGCCCCGACCACCGCGTGGTCCCGGTCGACCGGCGGTGGCCCGGTCCCGCTGCGGTTCGGGCGACGTCGCCGTCGGCTGTGGTGCCGAGGCGGGCGCCGACGCGGCGGCGCCGGTCAGCCGTGCGATCTCGCGGCGGATGGCGGCGAGCTGGTCGTCGCGGCTCTGGGTCGAATCGACATCGAACGCCGCGGTCGCGGGTTCGGCCACCGTCTCCGTGGTCACTGGCGGCAGGTCGGGGACCGCCGCTCGTGGCGACGGCGGTTCGACCGCGGCCGGGGGTGAGGCTGGTGCGGACACGCGGCCTGCCATGCGGAGGTCATCGTCGACCACTCGCACCAACATGCCGTCAGTCACCGTGTCGAGTGGAGACACGCACACCGCCTCCCCCTCGGCGAGCCCGGCACGCACCATGACTTCGGCGCTGGTCGAACGGAGAATCTCCACATCGCGGAACCGGAGCCGGCTGTCGTCGTCAACGATCAGCACCTGGTTCCGTCCGCGAAGCGCCGCCCACGGCAGGACGACGACGTCGTTGATGGTCCGGCCCGCGATTTCCGCTTCCACGAACATCCCGGCGGACAGCGGCGGACGCAGGGGGTCGTTGCCCGGCGCGTACGGGTTGCGTACCTCCGCAATCAGGTGCACCATCCGGCTTACGGGGTCGATCTCGGCTTCAGTCCTGACGATGCGTCCCTGCCAGGTGTGGTCGCGTCCGGCAAAGTTGGACGAGATGGTGACTCGGGGTCCGGACTGCCGTGAGGTGCCTCGATACGACAGCGGCACGTCGACGTAGGCCAATTCCGCATCTGGCAGCGGCAGCCGGATCTCGGCGGAGTCGATCGCGTAGATCCGGGCGACCGTGTTGCCCTTGTTGACGAACTGACCGACGTCGACGTCCTTGCTCAAAACGCGTCCGGCGTACGGCGCCGTGATGTCCGCGCGTTCGAGGTCGCGTGTGGCCCGGTCCAGCGCCGCTTCGGCGGCCGCGACGGACGCGCGTGCGTCCTCCATCTGCGGCTGCCGCAGCGTCAGACGGCTGGCGTCCCCACGACCCAGGTCCTGCCACTCCCGCCGTGCGACCTCCGCCTCGGCTTCTTCCTGGGCGAGCCGCAGTTCAGCCTGGGCCAGTTGCGACCGTCCCGCGATCACCGCTTGCTGGTAGTCGTAGGGGTCGATTCTCAAGAGCACGTCGCCCGCTTCGAAGAAACCGCCCACGGCGAACGACGGCGCGATCTCGATCACTGGACCTGAGATTTCGGGCACGAGTTGGCTCGACGTGCGCGGCTGCACCGTCCCCTGGCTGCTGACGGTCAGGGTGACGGCGTCGAAGGTCACCCGCTGCACGCGGACGCTCGGGGGGTCAATGACCGGCGTCTGTATTTCGACTGGTGGTCGGCTGAGAAACATCGCGTAGGCCGCAAGTCCGGCGCCCGCGACCACAACAAGCGGCAGGAGCACTTTGAGGATTCGAATTGGCAGTCGTGACATCAGATCACACTCGCTTTATGGATGGTTCAGGGCTGTGAACCGGAAACTGACCTGGGCTGGCTGAATCCGCCGCCCAAGGCCAGGTAGAGGTCAACTCGGTTTTCGAGACGTAGGCGCCGCGCGGAGATCAGGTCGCCCTCTGCCTGGAGGGCCAGTCGCTGCGACTCGAGCACCGCGATGTAGTCGCCGAGTCCGGCTCGATACCGGTCGTCTGCGATGTCCTCGGCCGCCCGCGATTGCTCGGCCGACGTTTCCAGGAATCCTTCGCGGTCTGCCAGCAGTTGCTCGGCGGCCAGCGCGGTTTCCACCTCCGAGAACGCGACCAGCGCGGTGTTGGCGTAGAGGGCCAGCTCCTCCGCCGCTCGCGCCTCGGCCCGGTCGATCCCGGCCCGCAGACGTCCGCCTTGGAACAACGGTTGGACCAGATTTGCGACCAGGCTCCAGACGCTGAAGTCGCCGTTGACCAGATCGGCGAGCGCGCCGGTGGCAGTGCCGGTGGCGCCGGTCAAGCTGATACGCGGATAGAGTTCCGCGCGCGCGACCTGCAGGCGCTGGCCGGTGGCCGCGACCCGGCGCTCCGCTGCGACCAGGTCGGGGCGGCGACTCACGAGTTCAGCCGGGAGGCCTCCGGGAATTGCACGCGGGGTGTCCGGTAATACTGACGGGCCGACCAGATCGCCGGACGCGTACCGCCCCAGCAGGACCTCGATTTGTCGCACGGCGGCGTCCAGCTGCTGGCGACGCTGCGCCTGCAACGCCTGGGCGTTCGCCAGACTCGATAGCGCCAGTCGGACGTCCAGCGACGGACGCAGCCCCTGCTCGAATCGTGCTCTGACCTGCTCGGTCGACGTGCCGAAGCTGTCGACCGTGGCCTCGGCCAGCTGTAGCTGTTGTTCCGCTTCCGCCACCGCAAACCACGCCTTCACCGTTTGGCCGGCCAGTGACAATTGGGCGCCCCGCAGGTCGGCGGCCTGTGATTGGAAGTCGGCCAGGGCCGCGCGCTCGCCCGATCGGAGACGGCCCCACAGGTCAGCCTCCCAGGTCAGATCGAAGGAGACACCGAAATTCGTGCTGACAGTGGTCAGCACCTGGTCTTCGGCGCCGGGGATCGGGAACCCGATGAAGTTCTGCCTCCGTCTCGAGCCGTTCAGCCCGACCTGCAAGGCAGGCAGCAGGTCCGCGGCGGCAATACGCGCGTCGGCGGACGCCTGGTCGAGTCGGGCCGCGGCGGCCTGCAGGTCGTAGTTCTGCTGGAGCGCGGTCTCCACTGTCTCGTTGAGTGCCGGTAGGCCGAAGTCGGTCCACCAGCTCAGGTCCGGCGAGCCACCGAGGTCGTCCCGTGCCGACCAGACGGCCGGTACCGCCGCGTCGAGTTGCGGCGGAGCGAGCGGGGGCGGCGCGGTGGCGCAGCCCACGAGGAGCATCACCAGACCGCACACGACCGTCCGCGACGTGGCGGTCCGGGTCATCGCGCGCCTCTTCCGCTGGCCACCGCCACCGGTTCCAGCACGGGTGCATTCATGCCGGCCGTTGCGAACTGGATCAGTGCCTCGAAGATCTCCTCCGGGTCGTGACGTTCCCCGCCACCGATGGCGACGATGGACCCCCCCCACGTCATCGTGTGCGCCATGGAACCCACCAGGAACAGCACCCGCCACCGCACCTCAACAGCGTCCAGGTGAGGCAACCCGCGGTGGAACGCCGATGAGAACCGGTGCAAGACCGTGTCGAACTGTTTGATGAACTTCGCTCGCAGGTCCTGGTCGACTTCGGCGTGGATCCGTCCCACCAGCTTCATGAATTTGGGCACGCCGGGATCTTGTTTGCACCACTTCTCGCACAGCGGCGTCACGAACGCTCGCACCAGATGTTCGGTCGGTACCGCGTCGGATCCGGCCGCGGTCTCCAGCTCGTCGAGTTGGGCCAGGCGCGTCTCATTCACTGGCGCGATTTTTCGCTCGAGCACTTCGATCAAGAGCCCCTCTTTGCCGCCGAAGTGGTAATTGACGGCGGCCAGATTGACCCCAGCTTCTTGCGTGATGTCTCGCAACGAGGTGGCCGGAAACCCGTGGTCCGCGAACAGACGTTCCGCCGTATCGAGTATCCGTTCCTTGGTGTCTGCTGCCATGGCTCGTCCCTGGATGTCTTGAATAATTCAAACGTTCATTTAAATCATACGTTCGAGGTCCTAAAAAGTTCAACTCCGGGGTGACACGCAGGCGCGAAGAATGAGTTGTATCCTGGAGTCGTCCCCGGTATCCTTCCCGCCTGTGGTTCAGTACCTGCTGGCGGTGAGGCACGCAAAACGGCGTCTGCAGGGATCGACATGCGACCGGGTGGGACCGTTCATGGGCACATGACGATCAGGCGACTCATCCGAGGTACGGGGGCGTAAATGGAACTGTTTCAAGTAGGCACTGACCCATGGGGCCAGGAGATTCTTATTCGTCTCTCCTGGACTCTGCTGACGGCGGCATTCTGGGCGGGCATCGCCTTTATCCTCTTTCACGCCATCTACGCGATTGTGTGGAAGCCGAAGGTTGCTCACGGCGATGAACCGACGGTCGATCCGCCGGCCGGCATTCCGGACAAGGTGGTCCGGCACACCGGGGCGGCCAGAATGTTCCACTGGGTTATGGCGACCTCGATGCTCGTGCTCCTGGGAACCGGCTTTCTGCCGATCATCGGCCTCGAGTTCGCCTGGCTGAATATTCACTGGATTGCCGGCCTCATCCTGATCCTGTGCATCCTGTATCACATCGTGCACGCCTCCTTCTTTCTGGATTTTTGGTCCATCTGGATCCTGCCGGCAGACTTCGGTGAGGCGGTCCAGCGAACCAAGCGTCAGCTTGGTCAGCAAGTCACCCTCGGCAAACACGGGAAGTACCCCCTCGATCACAAGCTCTACCATCTGGCCGTCTCGGTTTTCGGCTTGCTCGTGTCCGCCACTGGCCTGCTGATGATGCTGCGAATCGACACGCCCATCGTTTCGCGCAACGACCAGTTCTTCACGGAGAACAACTGGGGCGTCATCTACACGTTGCACGGCTTTGCCGCGGTGCTGTTCGTCGCGTTGACCATCACCCACATTTACTTTGCCATCCGGCCGGACAAGCTGTGGATGACCAAGGCGATGATCTTTGGGTGGGTGAGCAAATCCGACTACCTGTCGCACCACGACCCGGAGAGGTGGAAGATCGAGTCCAAGTAGGGCCCGTTCAGCCGACGCAGCTCGCACTAGCAGCCCGTGGTAAAAGTCCCGCTGCATTCGACCGGCGCTGAATCCGGCCGATCCGCGTTGTTCATCGGTCAAATACTGCCGGTATTTTCCCTCTTCTCGCCTTGTACTGGGCCGGCCCGGCATTGCCACTTCAGGGTCTCGGTGCAACGCGACTTTCACCACGGGCTGCTAGCCCGAACCAAGGCGGAAGCGTGTCTGACACAGCCACACCAGATCTAAAAAAACGGATCGACACCATCGAGGGCGGCTACGAGCTGTTTCTGAGCTACGCAGCCAAGGGCCAACGAGCTGATCCCCAGACTGGCGGCGAGTTACGCCGGTGCATCGAGGAGATGGACGCGGCGCTCGATGGTTTGGGGGCGTTCCTGTCCAGTCTCGTCCGGGAGCGCAAATTGGAGCCGCTGGCGCCCTACGATGCGTTCTTCGAGGTCATTGACGGCGACGCCGAACGCGCCTGCAAGGCCTTGCGTCTCGTACTGGCCCAGCCCGGCATCAGCAGCCAGGTGATCGACAATCTGAATGGCTCGATCCATCTGCGCGCCGTGCTGACTGACCTGTTTCTCATCGACGAGATCTTGCGGCCACGAGCCTCCGAGGCGATCCCCGCCGCGGCGCTGGCCAACCGCGCATCCCCGCCGGACGCCACGTCCAAGTCGTAGTGCGGCTGCCCGTCCGCTCGGTTCCAAGACCGGCCGTCTCGGTCACTCCGGCGATTGGGCCGGTGCTCCGGTAGGGGCCGCAGCTACCAGGGGACCAGCATGCCGCCGATTGATTCGTCTGCATCCGAGGCGCCGGCTCGGAACGCGGAACTCGACCCGACCGAGTCGTTCAACGCCGACTTGCTCAGCCACGTCCATCCGCCCGACTGGACGAATCCCACGCCAGCGGACCGCTATCACCTCGTCGTTGTCGGCGCCGGGACGGCCGGGTTGATCGCCGCCTCGTTCGCGGCCGGCGCCGGCGCCAAAGTGGCGCTGGTGGAGCGACACCTCATGGGTGGCGACTGTCTCAACGTGGGCTGTGTCCCTTCGAAGACCATCATCCGCTCGTCACGAGTGTTTGCCGAATTGCGTGACGCCGCCTCGCTCGGGTGGCGTATGCCGCCGGGCGCGGAAGCGAACTTCGGCGCCGTCATGGAACGCATGCGTCGCATTCGCGCGCGAATCAGCCCTCACGATTCAGCCGCACGCTATCGGGATGAGAAGGGGATCGACGTCTTCCTCGGCTCGGCTCGATTTACCGGCGAGTCCAGGCTCGACGTCGACGGGACGGCGTTGCGGTTCAAGAAAGCGGTGATCGCGACGGGGGCACGCGCCGCACCGCTGCCGATCGCCGGGCTGGCCGAGGCCGGCGCACTCACCAACGAATCGGTCTTCAATCTGACGACGCGGCCGCGCCGGCTGGCGGTCATCGGCGGCGGGCCGATCGGAGCCGAACTGGCGCAGGCGTTTTGTCGCCTGGGGTGTGAGGTGGCGCTGCTCGAGGTTATGGATCACATTCTCGGACGGGAGGATCCAGACGCCGCGGCCATCGTCCAGGCGGCCCTCGCACGTGACGGTGTCCGGCTCCGTCTCGCCTGTCAGATCGAGCGGGTCGAACGCCAGGGTGACCAGAAGGTCGTGCACGTGGCCGGGGACGGCGTCGAACCACTGGTGGTCGACGAGGTGCTGGTGGGGGTTGGGCGCGCGCCGAACGTCGAAGGTCTGGGCCTCGAGGCGGCCGGGGTCAACCACGATGCGAAGGGTGTCACCGTGGATGACGCGCTGCAGACCTCCAATCCACGGATCTATGCCGCGGGCGATGTTTGTATGGCGTGGAAGTTCACCCACGCGGCCGAGGACGCGGCGCGCATCGCCGTACAGAACGCGCTGTTCCCCGGGCGTCGTCGACTGAGCGCGCTCACAATGCCGTGGTGTACCTATACGGATCCGGAGGTCGCGCATGTGGGGCTCTACGAGCATCAGGCGGCGGAACAGGGAGTGCCGGTGACCACCTACACTCAGCGTTGGGGTGAGGTCGACCGGGCCATCACCGACGGCGACGATGAGGGGTTCGTGCGGATCCACACCCGGACGGGCAGCGACGAGATTCTCGGCGCCACCATCGTGGCCCGGCACGCTGGCGAGATGATTAGCGAGATTACCGTGGCCATGGTTGGAGGTCTGGGGCTCGGTACCCTCGCGAACGTCATCCATCCCTACCCGACACAGGCCGATGCCGTCCGTCGGGCGGCGTTCCAATACAGCGTCACGCGCGTCACGCCACTCGTGAAACGGCTGCTTGCGCTCTGGCTCAAGCTCACCGGCTGAGCCGCGGTGGGCGAACGCCCGAGTGCTTCACGGCTCGGCCACAAGGTGTCACAATGTGTCCGTTTGGGGCAGCGTGGCCAAGTCCGGCGGCGTTCGGGGCTCCCGCCGAATCGGAAGAACGGGCCGCCGGCAGGCATCGCGACTCTATGAGTGGATTTGGCCCGACCGTGTTGCGGCTCGTCGTAGGCGCAGTGTTTCTGTCTCACGGCGTGATCAAGGTCTCGCCGGCCTTTGGCGGCCTGCCGGAGACGACGGCGATGCTGGCCTCGCTCGATTTCAAGGCGCCGCATCTGGTGGCGGCGGCGCTGGGCGCGGTCGAGCTCGGGGGCGGCATCGCGCTCATGCTTGGCGCCTACACCGGCTGGACCGCCATCGCGCTGTTGCTGACGACGGGGGTCACGAGCTGGAAACTCCATCTTCCGAACGGGCTGTTCGTGAACTGGTCGCTGGAGCCTGGTGTGGGCCACGGCGTGGAGTTCGATATCGTCCTGGCGGGGGCGCTCCTGTGCCTGGTGGCGACCGGCGCCGGTCGCCTGTCGTTTGATCGCGCCCGGCGTCGGATGGCCGAGCTGGAAGCCGCCGGCCGGGCCCGCCTGCGCCGTGATCGCCGAGACCAAATCACCTAGGTTTTTCGGGCGGGGCATCCCATCTGGCGGTGTTGCTTCCTCGGTCACAGGCCGCCTGCCTGCTCCCTCGTCGCGCCTAGCCAGCTGGGCGCCGCGCTCCGAAAACCGCTCAAGTTCCTCGGATAGCCTAGGCGCGCACCTGCGCGCCCCGCGAACGCGGAGTGGGCTCTCGGGGTCCCCGCGTAGCGTTCGCGTGGGGTTCGGGGCGCAGCCCCGTCTGAAGAGGTCGCGTCCGTCTGGCCAGCCCTGGGTCTCTGCTTCTACTGTCCCGTTGGCCTGGTCGATGCGGTGCCGGCCGGTCGCAGGTGTTCGAGGATGAAGTCGAGCATGCCTCGACGGAGATGGGTGTTCAGGTCGGGGTCGGTCACACCATGGCGCGACCGGGGATACAGCATCAGTTCGAACGACTTTCCTGCCTTCTGCAACTCGTACGTGAACTGAAGCGTGTTCTGAAGATGAACATTGTTGTCCATCGTGCCATGCAGCAGTAGCAGCGCTCCGTGGAGGTCGGCGGCGTTGAAGCGCGGCGAACTCTTGCGGTAGCCCTCCGGGTTGTTCTGCGGTGTCCGCATGAAGCGCTCGGTGTAGATGGTGTCGTAATCGCGCCAGTCGCTGACGGTTCCACCGGCGATGCCCATGGCAAAGCTCTCACTGTGGGTGAGCGCATAGCTCGTCATGAACCCGCCATAGCTCCAGCCTTCGATCCCGATACGGCTTCCGTCGACGTAGGATTGCGTCTTCAGCCAGGCGACCCCGTCTTCGATGTCTCGGAGTTCCAGCTCACCAAAGTTCTGGTAGACCGGCCAGGTCGACACTGCGCCTTTTCCGCTCGCCGTGCGGTTGTCCATGATCCACACGATGATGCCGTGCTGTGCGAGCAGCTGGTAGAACATCTGGGCGCTGCCGCCCCATCTGTTCTGCACCTGTTGGGCATGGGGGCCGGCGTAGGTGTGCTGGAACACCGGGTACCGGAGCGAGGGGTCGAAGTCCGGCGGCTTGATCATCATCGCTTCCATGACGAAGCCGTCGCGCGTGGTGACCTGCAGGAACTCGGGCACCGCCAGTCGGTAGTCGTCCAGCGACTCGACGATGTTCTCGTCGACGACGCGCGTCTCGGTACCGTCGGCCGCATGCACCCGAAGCTGTGGTGGGGTATCGATGTCGCTCCACGTATCGAGGTAACGCGCGTATCCGGGGCTGAAGCTGGCCCGGTGCGTGCCCGGTGACGCTGACAGACGGGTCAGTGCGCTTCCGTCCAGGTTCACCCGATAGACATCACTCCCGATCGGACTCCGTTGCGTGCCTGAGAAGTAGACAGGCGTGTTCTCGTCGTCCTCGTTCACGCCGTGCAGCGTGCGTAGCTCCCAGTCGCCGTCGGTCACCTGGGTGATCAGCGTGCCATCCGCCTCGTAGTGATACAGGTGCTTCCAGCCCGATCGCTCGCTGAGCCAGACAAAAGTACCGTCTTCGAGCCACGTCGGGGGGCCGTGGACGTCCACCCAGGCGGGCGTGGTCTCCTGGAGGAGTCGGGTGGTCGTTCCGTTCGCGGGGTCGCCCAGGTTGAGGTCGAGCCAGGTCTGCTCCCGGTTCTGCACCTGAAACACCACGTTGTCTCCGTCCCGAGACCACCCCACCGACACCACCAGCGCGTCGGTTGGTGTGTAGCGGTCCAGATCGAGCCAGGTCGTCTCGCCGCCCACGGCCGGTACGACCCCGAGGCGTACCAGCGGGTTGGCGTCGCCGGCTTTCGGATAGTCGGTGACTTCGAGATCCAGCCGATACGGCAAATGGTCGACAACCGTGAACTCCTGCACGGGACTCTCGTCGGTCTGCAGGTAGGCCAATCGTGTCGAGTCCGGACTCCACCAGAAGCCCTTGAAGTCACCCCGACCATAGATCTCTTCCTGGTAGACCCAGTCGAGTTCGGCGTTGAGCAGATCCGGGCCGCCGCCACGAGTCAGAGCCCATTCGCGGTGATGCATCACATCGACCACAACGAGATCGTGGTCGCGCACGAACGCGACCATGGTGCCATCAGGGCTGAACGTCGGCATGGTTTCAAGCGCCGCGTCTCGGGTCAGGCGCTCCACCCGACCACCGTCGAACGGCGAGCGGGTGAAGAAGTACAGATCGTGTGAAATGGTCAGGACCAGCGCATCGTGGTCGCTATCCCAGACATACCGTCCCGAGCGCACCGCCCGACGAGCCGCGTCCAGGCTCATGCCCGGCGTGTCGGACAGGGCGCGCTCGAACTCGCCGAGGTCCAGATACGGTTCGCTGTCGCCGGTGACAGCGTCCACCCGCAACAGACCCGTCCGGCCACTATCGGGGTCGCGCTCGCGCAGCAGATAGTGCGTGTCGCTGAGCCAACGGAGGCCAGTCGGTACGCGTCCGGAGAAGTCGACCTGAGCCTCCGGCGCGTAGATGTCGTCAATCGTGAGCATGCGCTGTTGCGCCGGCGCGACCTCGGACAACAGCAGCGTCGCTATCGTGACGAGGGTGGCGGGTAGCACACGAGGACGGGTCATGAGGGATCTCCCTTGGCCGGACGAGCTTCTGCCGGCCGGGTTAACATGAACAGCTTAGCAAAAGATTGGCCGGGGGTATTGAGGGTCCGCGGGGAGGATCGATGCGACATCGAGGAGCGGTGATGCTGGCAGCAGTGGTCGGTGCGGCACTGTCGGGCGGGGCCCCGGCCCCAGCGGCGGCGCAAGAGTCTGGTGATCGACCCTACTTACTGGAACGCGTCGACGATGCCGCCATCGTGCAGCTCTACGCCGATGGGTTCGTGTCGCTGTCCCTGCGCGAGAAGACCTTGATCTGGCATCTCTACCAGGCCGCGCTGGCCGGCCGCGACATCTATTATGACCAGCGGTACGAGCACAATCTCGAGATGCGTGAGGTGCTCGAGGAGATCATCACCCATCCGGCCGGTGTTGACCCCACGACGCTGGACGCCATCCAGCAGTACACCAAGCTGTTCTGGTTGAATACGGGGCCGTTCAACAATCTGACCGCCCGCAAGTTCGTCCTCAACACCACTCCGGGTGCGTTCGCGGCCGCCGTCGCCGCCGCGGCCGAAGCTGGGGCGACCTTGCCGACTCACGCGGGCGAATCGGTGGCGCAGATGGTCGTCCGCATGCAGCCTCTGTTCTTCGACCCCGACGTCGACCCGATCGTTACTAACAAGGCCCCGGGGCCGGGCGACGACCTCCTGCTGTCCAGTGCGAACAATCTCTACAAGGATGTCTCGACGGCCGATCTCGACAGCTTCGAGGAGCAGTACCCCTTGACGTCCAGGCTCGTGAAGGTCGACGGCCGGTTGGTGGAGGAGGTGTACAAGGTCGGGGGCAAGTACAGCGAACAGATCACCGAGATTGTCCGCCATCTCGAGGCCGCGGCGCCGTTCGCCACGGAGCCGATGGCAAGGGCGCTACGCGCGAACGCCGCCTACTACCGCACCGGTGCCCCGGTGGACCAGCGCGCCTACGATATCGCCTGGGTCGAGGATCAGGAGTCGAGCGTCGACACCATCAACGGGTTCACCGAGGTGTACATGGACGCGCGCGGGGCGAAGGGCGCCTGGGAGGCCCTGGTGTTCTACGTCAATCCGGAAAAGACCGGCGCCATTAGGACGCTGGCCGCCAACGCCCAGTGGTTCGAGGACCGGATGCCGTGGGACCCCAAGTACCGCAAGGACAGCGTGACCGGTATCACGGCCAACGCCATCGACGTAGTGGTGGAGACGGGTGACTCGGGACCGATCACGCCGATTGGGATCAATTTGCCCAACAACCAGGCCGTGCGTGAGCAGTACGGCAGTAAGTCGGTGTCGCTCTCGAACGTGAACGACGCCTACGATCAGTCAAGCCCGGCGAACTACCGACAGGAGTTCGCTTGGAGTCCTGAAGAGGCGGAGCGCTCGCGCCGGTGGGGAAGACTCGCCGGTGAGATGACGACGAACATGCACGAGGTCATCGGCCACGCCTCGGGCAAGCTGGCAGAGCGGCTCGGTGGCTCGGCCCAACCGGATTTGAAGGAGCAATACTCGGCCCTGGAAGAGGCGCGGGCCGACCTGGTGGGGCTGTATTTTCTGCCGGACCCCAAGCTCGTCGAACTGGGCGTGTTGCCGGCCGACGCGCAGGAGGAGATTGTGCGAGCGGAGTATGAGAGCTATACCCGAAACGCGTTGCTCCAGCTGCGCCGCATTCGCGAGGGTACCCAGATCGAAGAAGACCACATGCGGAACCGCCAGATGATTGTCCGCTGGCTGATGGACAATACGACCGCGATCGAGCCGCGAACCCGCGACGGAAAGACCTTCTTCGTGATGACCGACTGGCGAGCGTTCCGGGAAGGTGTCGCCACCTTGCTGGCTGAGGTCCAGCGGATCAAGTCGGAAGGCGATTACGAGGCCGCGCGGACATTGTTCGAGTCATACGGCATTCACTTCGACGGCGCGTTGCGAGATGAAGTGGTCGAACGCGTGGAGTCGGTCGGCCTGCCGTCCTACAGCGGGTTCGTGCAGCCCCGTCTGGAGCCGGTCGTTGACGCGGCCGGCGTGATCACGGACGTGCGCATCTCATACCCTCAGGACTTCACGGCCCAGATGCTGGAGTACTCCGGGAAGCAGATGCCCTAGGTTTTCCTGGCGAGGCGTCCGCCTGGCGGCGTTGCTTCCTCGGTCACATGCCGCCTGCATGCTCCCTCGACCTCTTCAGACGGGGCTACGCCCCGAACCCCACGCCAGCGCACGGAGCTGCTCCATCTTGTCGACCGCCAACAGCGCAGTCGATGTTCTCGCCTCGGCGTTGTGGTTCGCCAGCGCCGCGACCGCAAACAGTTGGGCGACCCCGACGGACACGGCGGTGAGCACGCCGATCGAGATCAGCGTCTTAACAAATCCGAAGCCGCGCTCATCGGACCAGCGTGATTTTTCCGAGGGCATTGACCGTAATCTCCTTGATTGCACCGTTGCGTTCGATTTGCACCACCCCGTCGGTGGTCATGGTCTGCACGGTCCCATTGACGACCACTCGGGTCGTCCCGTCGGGTGAAAACTCCAACTCGGGACCAAGCAGCGCGTCGATACCGGGGGCGAGACGACGGAGGGGACCATCGTGCTCCGGGGTGGCCCGGTCGTTGTCTCTGGGCCCCGGGAATCCATACAAGGCTTCGTCACAACGGCTCCCGGCTCCGTCCGTCGCCACGACGCCGGTGACCTCGACGAGCCGGTACTGCCCATCTTGCGGGCAGTTCAGCTTGAGTCGCATCGGTCGGTTGGCCGACACGGCTCGCATGCGCGCCGTCTGGAGCTCGCGTTCCACCTCGCGGGTGGCGTTGCCGAGCTCGAGGGAATCGAGTGCAGCCTTGCCGGCGGGCAGGGCAATAGCGAACATCGTGCCCATGACGAGGACCGATATCATGAGCTCCATGAGCGAGAACCCTTGCTCGCGACCGCCGGTTCCAGGTGTCTGTCGTTGCGTTGCCATCGACCAGTTCTTAGAGCAAGAGCGTTGCCAAGGATCCGACGTTTGACAGGGTGCAAGTCGTAAAGTGTTGTAATGACGCCAGTTGTATACGAAATGCACCCCCGAAAACAGGGGTCAGACGGGCGTTATTCTGGCGGCACAAACTTACGGATGTGTACGTGGCGTAGGCGGTGTGTTCCATCGTTGTTCACCGTTGTCGCCTCGTTGTCGCTCGTGACCCCTCGAATTGGCCCATTTCGAGGCACGAGGAAGGACAAGAGCAGAGGAAGGGCAAGAAAAATGGACACGTCGGTCGACCTCCTGGCGTTCGGCCCGCATCCGGACGATATAGAAATCGGCATCGGCGGTACCGTCTCCAAACAGGCCCGATGCGGTCATCGCGTGGGCTTGTGCGACCTGACACGAGGCGAACTCGGCAGCAACGGCACCGTAGACGAACGGCGGTCTGAAGCGGAGGCCGGTGCCGAGGTGTTGGGCGCCGCGTGGCGCGAGAACCTCGAGTGGCCCGATGGCGAGATAGGGGGGCCGGATCAGATACGAAGCGCGGTCGAGTGCCTGCGGCGCAGCCGTCCCGCCACGGTGCTCATTCCTCACTGGGCCGACCGCCATCCGGACCACGTGGCCGCCAGCCAGCTGCTCACGCGGGCGGTCTTTACGAGTGGGTTGAGGAAATACATCGCCGCGGGCGATCCGTGGCGGCCGGATTGGGTGTGCTACTACTTCATCAACGGGACGGCCACGCCGTCGTTCGTGGTCGACGTGTCGGATGATTACGAGACCAAACGCCGGGCGCTCGACTGCCATCGCAGCCAGTTCTCCCCGGAGGGAGCTGGTGCCGTCTCGACTCGGCTCACCACACCCCGATTTCGGCAGTTGATCGAGACCCGGGACGCCGGGTTTGGCGTCTCAGTCGGTGTGGCGTTCGCGGAGGGGTTCATCGTCAAGGAGCCGATCCTCCGGTCGGACGTGATGAAATAGGTCGGCTTGGGATCCCTTGAGGGCGGCTCATATCTCATGAATGTCGGTATCGTCTGCTATGCCTCGGTGGGTGGAAGCGGGATCGTGGCGACCGAACTCGCCAAAGCCCTGGCCGACCGTGGACATCAAGTACGGCTGATCAGTACGGAGATGCCGTTCAGGGGGTCGGAGTACCATGCGGGACTCGCCTTCCATGCGGTGCAAACGCCCGGGTACCCGCTGTTTCGTGAACCGCAGTATCTGCTGTCGCTGGCGAACAAGATCGTGCAGGTGAGTCGTGAGCACGAGCTGGACATCATTCACGCCCACTACGCGATTCCGCACGCCGCCGCCGCGTATCTGGCTCGCCAGATTCTCTCGAATGCCCCCGGGGCCAAGGTACCTCGTGTCATCACCACGCTGCATGGCACCGACGTCACCTTGATCGGCAGCGATAGTTCGTATTCCGAGACGGCGGCGTTCTGCATCGATCAGTCCGACGGCGTGACGGCCGTGTCCCGCAGTCTGCGCGACGACACGTATCGTCAGCTGTCCGTGCGCGCCGACATTCACGTCATCCCGAATTTTCTGGACTGCGGCATTCATCGCCGCTCGTCTGATCCTGAGTTGCGGGCGCGGTTCACGGGAGGCGACGAACGGGTACGGCTTGTCATTCATGTCTCGAACTTCAGACCGGTGAAGCGGACCGATGCGGTGATCGACATCTTCGCGCGTATCCACGAACGGGTGCCATCGCGGTTGCTGCTCGTGGGGGACGGTCCCGACCTCGACAAGGCCGGCCGCCGCGCGCGTGAGCTGGGGGTGGCCGACGCCGTGGAGCAGCTAGGTGAACAGGAGCAGGTGGTGCCGCTCCTCTCGGTGGCCGATCTGTTTCTCCTGCCGTCCGAACAGGAGAGTTTCGGCCTGGCCGCCCTGGAGGCGATGGCCTGTCAGGTGCCAGTGGTGGCGTCAAGAGTGGGCGGTCTGCCCGAGGTGATTGACCACGGGGTCACTGGCTACCTGCACCCGCTCGATGCGACCGACGCTATGGCCGACAGCGCCGTGGCCCTGTTGACGGATGGGGCGCTGCATCAACGGGTTTCTGAAGCCGCGCTCGCGGCGGTGTTGCAGCGGTTCTGCGCCAACGCCATCGTGCCCGAGTACGAGGCGTTCTACCGGGATATACTCGAAACATCATGAAAACTCGTCTGCTGGCGTGCTGCGCCCTGGCCGTGGGGGGTGGACTTGCCGTGCTCTCGGCCCAGCCCGTCGACCGTGTCAGCGGTCGGACCGAGCTGGGTCTGGTGCTCCGCCAGATCAACACCGTCGGGACGTTCATGATGGCGACGGCCCATCCTGACGACGAGAACAACGGGGTCTTGGCTCTGCTGAGCAAAGGCCAAGGGATTCGCACGGCGCTCGTCACCGCCACGCGGGGCGACGGCGGACAAAACGAAATCGGGCCCGAGCTGTCCGACGCCCTGGCGGCCTTGCGGACCGAGGAACTGCTGGCGGCGCATCGGCTCGATGGCGCGGAACAATACTTCACCCGCGCCGTCGACTTCGGCTACTCCTTCAGTCGGGAGGAGACCTTCGAGAAGTGGGGGCGCGACGAGATTCTGGGCGACTACGTTCGGATGATCCGGACGCTGCGACCGGACGTCATTGCCGGTATGAGTCCCGACGGCGACGGGGGAGGACAGCACCATCAGGCATCGGCCGTGTTGGCCCACGAGGCGTATCTCGCCGCCGGCGATGCGACCCGCTTTCCCGAGCAGCTGAGCGAAGGGCTGCGACCGTGGCAGGCGCGAAAGTTCTATTTCAGTGCCGGTTTCGGCTTCGGCTTCGGGCGTGGCGGACGTGGTGGGCGCGGTGGTACCGCGCCTGCGGCCGATGCGGGCCGGATGACGACCGTCGATACCGGTCAGTTCGACCCGGTGCTCGGTCGCACCTACGCCGAGATCGGGAGTCACGCGCGGAGCATGCACAAATGCCAGGGGATGTCGCCGCTGGTGAGACTACCGGGGCCGGCGTCGGCCCGATACCTCCTGACCGAGACCACGATTCCGGGGCAGGCGGGGATTCCGGAGCGGACCCTGTTCGACGGGGTCGACACCACTATCAGCGGATTGGCCGCGTTCGCGGGTGATCAGCCTCCACAGGCCCTCGTGGCCGCGCTTGACACCTTGTCCACGCACGGGACAACCGCGCTCGACGCCTTCAACGCCGGCAACGTGCAAGACCAGCGGGAGGCCGTGTTGGCCGGGCTTACCGTGGTTCGCAGCTTGCGCGCCGGGCTGGCGGGGCTCGGGGTGTCCGAGGATGCGGTATTTGAAATCAACTTCCGGCTGCTTCAGAAAGAACAGCAGTACGCTCGCGCGCTCCTGCTGGTCCACGACCTTCGGCTCGAAGCCCTGGCGTCGGACGGCGTGGTGACGGCAAATCAGGCGGTCACGGTGTCGGTTCAGGTCGCCAATTTTGGCGAAGCCGCCGTCGCGGTGCGCGAAATTCGGTTCGAGGGGTTCGCCGAGGAGGATCTGACGTGCGGCGCCGACATCGTCGCCGGTGGTGCGGTCTACGACTGCGAGTCGACGCTGCGAGTGCCCGACACCGTCCAGGACAGCAACATCTACTGGGAGCGGCTACCCGACGCGGCGCGCTATCACGTCGATCCAGATGTGCCGTTCGGGTTGCCGTTCCGCCCGACGCCGTTTCGCGCGACCTTCGAGCTCGATTTCACGACCGGACGAGTCGCGATCGAGCGGGCGATCGAGTATCGGCATGGGGCCGATATCTTCGCCGGCGAGAAGCGGATGGAATTACAGGTCGTGCCGCGGTTCGCGGTCGAGGTCACGCCCCAGATCGCGATTCTTCCCCTGGGGACGGCCGAGCCCCGTGAGGTCCGGGTCACGGTCCGTCACGGTGGTCAAGAGCCGTCGAGCGGTTCGGTGGCGCTGGAGTTGCCCGAGGGGTGGGCGTCGTCGCCCGAGCGGGCGCCGGTCGAGTTTGTGCGAGAAGAGGAGGCGCGGACGGTCCGGTTCACCGTGCGCGCGCCCGCGGGCGTCGCCGCCGGGGAGTATCGCATCGGCGCCACCGTCACCTCCGCTGGAGAGACCTTCGATCGCGGGTATCAGGTCGTGGAGTATCCGCACATCGGCCGCCGTCATCTGGTCCATCCGTCCGAAATCGTGCTGAACGTGATCGATGTCAAGCTCGAGCCTGGGCTGCGGGTGGGGTATGTCGACGGTGTGGGTGACGAGGTGCCGCCCGCGATCGAGCAGCTTGGCGCCGACCTGGAGCACATTTCAGCCGACCAGTTGGCGTACGACGACCTGTCTGGTTTCGATGCCATCGTCACCGGCGTTCGCGCCTACGAGCGCAACAGCGACCTTCGCGCCAACAACGATCGGTTGCTCGAGTACGTGGAAGCGGGTGGGACGCTGATCGTGCAGTACAACAAGTTCGAGTTCAACGCGGCCCAATACGGACCCTACCCGGCGCAGGTCAGTCGAAACCGGGTCACCGACGAGAACGCGCCGGTCCAGCTGCTGGCGCCGGACCATCAGGTTTTTGGATTCCCGAACGTCGTCTCGGACGCGACCTGGGATGATTGGGTGCAGGAGCGCGGACTGTATTTCCTGGGGGACAAGGACCCCGCCTACGTGGACCTGGTCGAATTGAGCGATTCATTTCCCTCGAACCCCGGCGCCAAGCGCGGGGCGCTGGTCGAGGCCCGCTACGGCGACGGGCGCTGGATCTATGTCGGGCTCGGCCTGTGGCGCCAGTTACCCGCCGGCACGTTCGGGGCCTATCAGCTGCTTGCGAACCTAATCAGTCTCGGCGGCGGCGACTGAGCGACCGGACCTTCACAACGTAGACGCGGGTCTTTGGGCCCGCCAGCCGGTCGATATGACCGTGCGGTTGTAGATGCGGCGGGTCTGAAGACCTATCAGGCTGCTGAAAAAGGTCCGAGGGGGTTGAACGTGCTGGAGAGGGACGGCACGTGTGACCCGCCCGCCATCGACCAGAGTTCGCTGGAGCCACCGGCGTTGCAGTTCGTGACATACCGGGTCACGGTCGTTCCCGCTCCCGAGAGTTCCCGCTCGAGGTCACGCGTCCCACCGGCCGTTCCCTCGACCGCGCATCCGATGTCGGTCCCGCCTTTTACTTCTTCCCGCCTCCGCCGGTCTAAATGGGGTGCGATGAAGGAGCCAGCCTCTCGCCGTCATCACGTCCAGTGTGACTGGAGCATGGTCCATGGCTGTTGATCCCGCGATTGCCCACCTGGTCCGCCGAGCCGGTTTCGGCTATTCGCCCGCCGAGGGGGCGATGCTCAATCAGATGAGCCTACCCGGCGCGATCGATGCGTTGGTCGACTACGAGCAGGTGCCTGACACCGTCGACGACAACATCGGTATCCCCGGATTCCTGGGTACGACCGCTCGCGGCCCATTTCGGCCAAATGAGCGCATCACCGACGCCCGGCAACGCGTGCTGTTTCGGATGGTCCACAGTGCACGACCGCTGCAGGAGAAGATGGCCCTCTTCTGGCACAACCACTTCGCGACCGGGTTCAGCAAGATCGCCGGTCAGATCGGGCCTGACGGCGCCAGCCGCGCGCTGGGCGCCAAAGCGTCCGAAGATGCGAACGGCCTGCGTGGGCAATACGAGCTGTTTCGCGAGTACGCCTTGGGTAACTTTCGGGATTTCTTGATCCAGGTCTCGCAGGATCCGGCGATGGTGGCGTGGCTGGACGGCGACACCAACGTGAAGGCGAACCCGCAGGAGAACTACGCCCGCGAACTCATGGAGCTGTTCACGATGGGCGTCGATTTCTACACCAAGAGCGACGTGTACGAGGGCGCGCGGGTGTTCACCGGATGGAACCTGGCCAACAATCGCACGGCGGACACTCGTTATGCGACGTTCAGCTTTCGGCCGGAGCAACACGATACCGAGAGCAAGACCTTCAGTTTTCCGATTTATCCGGACGGGGGACAGACCATCCCGGCGCGATCGTCGGCCGACGGCATGCAAGATGGTCTGGATTTCATCAATGCGGTGGCGGCGCATCCGGAGACCGGTCTCCGTCTGGCTCGCAAGCTGTTTGCCTTCTTTGTCTCGGAGTTCACGACGCCCTCCGAGGCGCTCGTGCAGCAGCTAGCCGGCGTTTACTACGCCAGTGGGTACGACATGCGACGCGTGGTGCGGACGCTGCTGAGCTCGGCCGAGTTCCAGGA
>Ga0066376_10001757_pt1 | contig 20793 bp, 17 predicted proteins | sample Knorr_S15_td_Bot_FD_77009 | JGI IMG/M metagenome (GOLD analysis project Ga0066376, IMG submission 77009) | Marine microbial communities from Southern Atlantic Ocean transect - Knorr_S15_td_Bottom_ad_5009_LV_A | ecosystem: Environmental > Aquatic > Marine > Oceanic | place: Southern Atlantic...
AGGCTGAAAGGGTGCGGTAAGAGCGCACCGCCCGGATGGCGACATGCGGGGCAAGGTAAACCCCACTCGGTGCAAGACCAAATAGGGAAGCTGTGACCGGATCCGGGTAGCTTCCGGGTTGGTCGCTTGAGCCTGCGGGCAACCGTAGGCCTAGATGGATGGCCGTCGCCGGTTTCCGCGTTATGCGGGGCCGGTACAGGACTCGGCTTACAGTCCGCCTCGCGGCGTGACACGCGTGAGAAGCCCCCGGCAAAACCGGGGGCTTCTCTTTTGGGGCGTTAATTTGGGGATTTACTCAGGGCGAACTCGCATAGAGTATCAACGAAATTCTGTGTGAATCCCGTCCATCCGTAGTCTAAAAAATTAGTTACCAAAAAAACAGTGCTTTCGTTGCGCCCCCACTGGATAGCGTCGTTCATGGCCGGTTGAAAGTCGATGAAATCAAATACCTGGCGATGCCTGCGCCAGTAGGTTTTGCCGTAGCAGATTACGAATTGCGGTTTCGGTTTGGCCGACCTGTATTCAGCGCGAATAGACGTCAGCTGATATGGGAACCTTTTATCGAAATAGTCCCTCGGAGAATCAAAGATATTTCCGTATGGCCAATCACTCAATCCATGTTTGGGCAGTGGCAATACCTCAGTGAGATATGTTTCGCCACCGAGGTGCCCAAGTTGATTGTTTTGATAATCCCGCGCGAAGTCCTGGTCCCACCACTTAGATTCGCCGCTAATCCGCCCGACAATTGCCGACATCAACCTCCATGTAGAGATGAGTTTCGACATGTTGTGTGATTTGAAGTTTTTGTGCGATTCCGCCAGGTCTTCAACGACATTGAACTTGTTCGCTCTTATCCGCAGGTGTTCAACATCGCTTGTACCGCCTTCTTCCATGCCAACGAACCAGAACCGATCGCTCGGGTTTCCGTACCCGCGAAATGTAAGAAGTTTTTCAATTTGAGCAGCCGTCAGATCCATCGCGCGCCCCTACCCCCCGATCGTCCACTCCACGTTCAGCTGGTCCGCCATCTGCTTGAAGTAGTTCACCGTGTGTCTCGGCAGGGGAATGCCCGTCTCCGTCCGTTTCTTCACGTAGACCGCATCTGGATGCCCGGGGTACTGGATATCGGGCGCCCCCGGTGCCGACTCCTGCTCCCGCAGCGTCCGCAGCATGGTGTCCATATCTGCCTTGAACTCATCAGCGGGCCGGAAACCGTCGATGCGAGTCGCCTGGAAGAAATGGCAGAAGCGACCGCCACCCTTGGCGACATCCGGAACAAGACCTGAAACCGGCTCACCCGGCAGAATCGCACTCAGCACGTCGGCCATCATGCCGATCCCCATACCCTTGTGCGCACCCTGTTCATGCGTCCCGCCAAGTGGCGGCTGCCCGATAACTTCGCTGCGGCGTGTCATATCTGTCACGGAATTGCCATCGGCATCCTGTGCCCAGCCAGTTGGAATATCGATACCAAAAGATTCAGCGATCGCAATCTTGCCAAACGATGAGATCGACGACGCCATATCGATGACGAACGCCGGCTCCTTATCGGCGGGAGCAGCGAATGCCATTGGATTCGTGCCCATCCACGGCCAGCGACCATTCAGGGGGATGATTACGTTTTTGCCTCCAGACGACATCGAAAAACCGATCATGTCGTGCTCAAGAGCCTGCCGGGCATAGTAGCCGGCCGCGCCGTAGTGCGAAGAATTCTTCACTGCGACCGATGCCATCCCCGTTACCTGAGCCTTCTCGATCGCAAGTTTCATCGCCATCACGCCGGCGATCATCCCCATGCCGCGATCGGCGTCGATCACCGCGGTACCGGGGGTCTCGTACGTCACCTTCATATCGGGCGTTGGGTTGATGTAGCCGTCGAGCAACCCCGCCAGGTAGTGGTGGTCTATGTTGTAGCAAACGCCGTGCGTGTCGATACCGTTCATGTCGGCGTCGACCAGTACTTCCGCGCACAACCATGCCTCGTCGCCCGGCATTCCAGCCGCGGCGAAGAGGCTCGAAACGAACTCGGTCAGAGGCGCGGCGTGGACGTATGTTGGATCGGGGACTTGCTTGAGTGTTTCGAGGACCATTTGCGATTTCTGAACTTTCTTCTGGCGATTGCTGCCTGCGGATTTCACCAGCAGATTCGGTGCGGGGTGAACGTTTGAGGGAATATTACTCGTCGTCCGGAATCGTACGCGACCCTGTTGCCGGCCGGTTTCCTGTGCCAGAGTAGTGCTGCACCAAAAAATCCTTGAAATAACAGCGAGCGGACCTGGAGTTTTTGTTCGATGGCTACAACGGCCGACATCGTCATTGTGGGCGGCGGAGTGCACGGGGCTTCGACGGCCTGGCACCTCGCCAGCCGGGGTGCGGGAAAAATAATCCTCGTCGAAAAAGAGGGCATTGCCGCGGGCGCTTCAGGTTGGTCGAGTGCGATCGTAAGGATGCACTACACCCTGGAATCCTTGACTAAAGTGGCAATGTACGGTCGGGAGATGTTCGGCGATTGGAACAACATCGTCGGTATCGGTGAGAGCGGGTTTCGCGAGGTTGGATTCCTGATTCTTTTTGGCGCTGAAGAAGTTCCGCACGCCCGCGAGATCATCGCGATGCAGCAGCGACTGGGCATCGGTGCCCGGATGGTCACACCCGATGAAGTTGGCGATATCGAGCCTCGTCTTGTGCGTGAGGATGTTGTCGCGGGTGCGTGGGAGCCGAACTCGGGTCATGCCGATGGTTCAACGGTCGCGAATTCGTTTATCGGCGCGGCGCGCGATCTAGGCGTCGAGGTTCAGATCGGCCCCGAAGTGATCCATATCGCGTCGGAAGCCAACCGCGTAACTGGCGTCGAAACATCCGATGGCACCATCAACGCCGACACCGTTATCGTCGAGGCCGGTTTCAGGACAAGTGCGCTGCTTGCCGAACACGGGGTCGACCTGCCAATTACGCCGGTCCGGCACGCGATCGCAGTTGTTGAGCGCACACCGGACTTCGGCGGAATTCACCCGATCGTCTCCGATCGCATAGTGGAGACGTACTTCCGGCCCGAAGCCGGTTCGCTGACGCTGATAGGAGAGCACGATCCCATGAAAGGCCTTGTTGACGAGGAGGTCGAAGCTGTCAAACCAGCCGGGCTGAGCGAGCAGGTGAGCCAGCTGGAACGGTTTGTCGCCAGGTTCCCCGGGCAGGATTCGGCATCACTCCTGCGCGGCTACACGGGCGTTTACGACTGCTCGCCCGATTTCATGCCGGCGTTCGGGCGGGTGCAGGCGCTCGACGGCCTGTTTGTCGGGGCCGGGTTCAGCGGCCACGGCTTCAAGCTGAGTCCGGGCGTCGGGAAGATCCTGAGCGACCTTGTCATCGACGGCGCGACCGACCTCATCGATGTGCAGCCGTTCCGGGTCGAACGGTTTGCCGAGGGAGATTTACTGAATGCGGAGGACGGCTACATGAACCGCTCGCTAGCCTAGAGAGCGAGCCGTTTGCCATGTTGGTCGCCCTCTTTGCCGGGTTGCATGACCGGTTCAGGATTCGTCTTGAACGCGCCGTTCCAATCGCCAATAACGCTCACGCACCATCAATCATTGTCCTGGAGCAAGCGCGGGTGACGACTGAAATAGTCGGTTAGGTTTTTCGGGTGGTACGTTTCGGGCGAGCTTTCCACGAGCTCAAGGACCGACGCATTGATCGCTTCCACTTTTGGGTAAGTCATTCCAATTGGACGTCGATACTTGGGGAGGATTCGATAAATCCAGTGTAGCGATTCGTGAATTTCCTGTTTGACACCGAGATTGGCATGGAGTGCCGCATACCTTTCGTTGATTTGCAGGTGGCGATCGCCCGCTTCGTTGATTTGCAGGTTGAAATCTTTCGCACGATTTGTTAGCCAGTGGAACGTCAGATTCGAAAGTCCCGCGGGCACATTTGTACCACCAATATCGGAATGGCACCCTCTAAACCACTCCTGTACCACGGTTTGTTTTGGCCGAACAATGGCAACTGAAACTGAACCTGATTCCGCGAAGCAGGCCGGGTGTTGCTTGATTAGATCGTCATCGGACTTATTTGCCTCTGTTGAATCTGGTTTGGGTGCTTCCGGGTCGTGCCATATGACGGGCTTAAAAGTGCCCCGTTTTTCGTCGATCGCGAGTGCCTGGTGTGCGTTTTCGACCATCGTGGTCAATCTTTCGTCGTGGAATCCATACTTCTTCATCCAACTCCCGTCGCGACTGAAGCGACGTGCCGGAATTCCCATCGATCCAACGGTGTCCCACACGCCCATAAATTTAACTGGCATATCGATGGAATTCTGTTCACGGAATCGTCTTGCAATGTTGGAATTCGGTCCGCAGGTCTTCCGTCTGTACATTTCCAACCTGACCGGAAAGCACGCGGCACGCTCGGGAGTCAACAGTCCAATGTTTTTGATCAGACCGACGAGGCTACGGACGGTGAATGCACCACGGCTCCATCCGAAAAGGAACACTTCATCGCCTGGTTCGTAGTGTTCAACAAGATGCATGTAAGCCCGTTGAATGCTCCGGGTAAGTCCATCGCCATAGACACCGCCCCTGAAACGATTCCACAACGTGCCAGTTCCGACCCCGGCCTCATACCAGGAGATCTGGCCAGGTTCGAATCCGCGTGTTGCGCGGTACATCATCAAAACGTTCGAGGGTTGCCGCTCTAATTTATCTGCTCCGCTCCCATCGCAGCAAATGACAATACGCTTCATGATCCCGCCTCTCGGACTCCGCTCACGTCACCAATGCCCCGAGATTATGCACGTCTCACGTCTTATGGCAATGAAATGTTTGTTATCGGTTGATTAATATGTTCATGAATGCCGAATATTGAAGCGCAAATCTTTATTCGTTGCGAAGTTCGTGATAAATGGGTTTGCGGTATCGACTACCGAGAATCGGAACATCCGGATATGCCCGCAATAGAGCGAGATGGCAAACGATCAACCATCACGGGTCTCGGTTCTATTTTTCACCGAAAGCACCTCACCAGATCCTTCGACACGCGCACATAATTGTGCGGTCGAAAAAGCTGTTGTGCGTACGAGCGGCTGGTACTTAATTGTGGAGGCAAGAATGGCCGAAAAAGTAGTGGTTACGGGGGGGTCGGGCAGGGCAGGCGAATACATAATTGCCGAACTGGCTGCCAACGGCTACGACGTCTACAACATCGACGCCGTTCCGCCACGCCCCGGCTCCGCTTCCAACGCCGCCCAGTACTGGCGCATCGATGTCACTGATTATGGCGAGGTGCTCAACGCACTGACCGGCGCCGACGCGGTGATCCACATGGCCGCCATTCCGGCCCCGAACACCGACCCTGAACACAAGTTGTTCCGCATCAACATGATGGCGAACTGGAATGTGCTTGAAGCCGCTGAAGTCCACGGTATCGAGCGAATCTGTATGGCATCGTCGATCAACGCGGTGGGCGCTGGCTGGGGCCAAAAACTCTACATGCCGGACTACCTGCCCGTTGACGAGAACCACCCGACACGCGCCGAAGACGCGTATTCGCAGTCGAAATGGCTTGGCGAGCAGATGGGCGAAGCGTTCGTGAGGCGCAGGCCCGGCAGGGTCCAGATCGCCAACATGCGGTTTCACGCCCTCTGGGACCCGGCAACTGCCGAACGACACCTCGAGTCGGGAGACAAAACGAGCACCGGGGGCAGGCACCCGATGGGGTTCTGGAGCTGGGTGGGTCGGCACGACGCGGCCAGGGCGTGCCGCCTGTCGATCGAAAAAGAGTTTGGGGGTCACGAGGCATTCTTCATCAACGCCACCGACACCACACTCGAAATCCCGACGATGGACGCAATCGAAGCCGAGTTTCCCGGAGTGGAAATTCGTGAGCCGATAACCGGGTTCAAAAGTCCGCTTTCCGTCACTAAGGGCGAAAAGCTACTCGATTGGATTCCGGTTGAGTCGTGGCGTGAAGGCACGGTACAAGGGCCAGAACCGAACGATGGCAAGCCCGCGCCGTACAAGGCACAGTGGACGCGGTGAGTGCTCTATCTCCTCTCCCTGTGAGGGAGGACATTCTGAGCCCTACGCCGTTACGCCACCGTCGATCGATATCGCCTGTCCCGTGATGTACGACGCCGCGTCCGAGCAGAGGAAAGCAACTAGATCGCCCACTTCCTGCGGTTCGCCGTATCTCCCGAGCGGGACCCACCGTTCCAATCCGGCACGAATTTCCGGATCATTGTTGTCCAGTTCCTGCATCATCACGGTGTCGATCACTCCGGGGCAGATGGCATTGATGCGTATACGTTTGCGGGCGTAGTCTCTCGACGCTGATTTCGTAAGTGCCAGCACCCCGTGCTTGGTCGCCGAGTAGATCGAGTGCTTCGGGTGTCCCCGGAGTCCGTTATAGGACGAATCGTTGACGATAGCGCCGCCACCGTGTTCAAGCATGTACCGGATCTCGTACTTCATGCACAGGAACACGCCCTTCAGGTTCACATTGACGATCTGGTCGAAATGGTCGTCTTCGACCTCGTGCAGGCTTTCTCGTTTTTCAAGCATGCCGGCGTTGTTGAACGCCGCGTTCAGCGCCCCGTATGTCGCCACAGCGTGCTGCACGGCCCGTTCAACCTGCCCGCCATCGGTCACATCGGTCACCACGTAGCTGGCGGTCCCGCCCGCCGCTTCGATTTGCTTCACCGTTTCGGCGATCTCCGCTTCTCGCCTTGCTGCAGCGACGATCTTTGCTCCTTGAGCGGCCATCACTTTCGCCGATTCCCGGCCGATGCCGGAACTGGCCCCGGTTACCAGTACAACCCTGTCTTCGAGTAGAGCGGCCATTCTGAAATTACCTTTTCTTGTTAGGAGCTTGCGCCTGAAAGCTGGCCCGGCGTTGATGCAGCACGTAGCATACGTCGTCGGGCAGATTTTACAGTCCCATTATTTACTCCAATGACGATCGAACTCCGACAGGTAACCGACGATAACTTCACCGAGTGGCGAAGGGCCGTTCGCCGCGGTTTTGGCGACCACGTCCACCCGGACGATGTCGCACGCCTGCGCGAACAGCGAGTCGAAATCGATCGCCTGGTAGCCGCGGTGGATACCCGGTCAGACCGCATTGTCGGCACCGGTGGAGCCGACTCCTATTCGCTGACCGTGCCGGGAGGCTCAACGGTCCCCATGGCCGGAGTGGCTTACATCACGACCTCGGTCACACACCGCCGCCAGGGCGCTTTCTCGGGAATGATGGCCCGGATACACGAATCGGCCCGCGAACGCGGCGACATCGTGAGCGGGCTCTGGGCCTCTCAATCACACCTTTACAGCCGGTTCAACTACGGGCTGGCGGTCAGTTCTTACGACTGGGCTATCGAGCCGCGGTTCGGAGCGTTCGCCCACTCGCCAGGGCCGGTTGATCCTGGCGAATCGGAAGCCCACGTCTACTTCGTCGACGCCGAAGAAGCTGCCGTGATCCTGCCGGGTGTCTACGACCAGATGCGCCGGAAAACACCGGGCGCCGTCGATAGGAGCGCCGGACGCTGGCAGTATGTGCTGTTCGATGAGGAGCGTGTTCGCGGCGGCGCGAGTGCGTTGTTCTTCGCGATCTGCGAAGAGGGCGGGGAACAGACCGGCTACGTGACCTACCGCATGAGCCGGTCGGGTGATTCGGACATGGGCACCCTGCTGGTCGAAGAGCAGGCTTCCGTTACCGATACCGCTCACGCTGCCCTGTGGCGTTTTCTGTTGAACTTCGACCTTGTCGGGAAGATTACGGCCGAAAATCGACCGGCGGACGATCCGCTATGGTGGATGCTGTCGGATCCTCGGCGGCTCAGTCGCAAAACGCATGACTCACTCTGGCTCCGATTTCTCGATGTCGCGAAGGCGCTCGAATCTCGTACTTACAACGCAGACGGGCGACTGAAAGTAGGGTTGGTTTCTGAATCGCAACCTGAAGTAGCGGGGACCTACGTACTCGACATCGAAAATTCGCAGGCGTCTGTGAAAAAAACCACCGAAAAGCCCGACGTCATCATGGCCCCGGGCGATTTGGCCGCGCTCTATCTCGGGGGAACGGCACCGGGCCCGCTTGTTGAAGCCGGCCGCATCGATATCGTCTCAGCCGGGTCGCTTGCAAGGCTTCACGGCATGTTTGCGACCGACTCTGCGCCCTGGTGCGCACATTATTTCTAGGCAACCTTACGCAACAAGCTGAATTATGACCATCGAATACCGCCTGATCACATGGGATGAGCACAAAGCCTTTGGTGTAGTGACTGAGCGGGGATTTGGCAGTCACTACGACCCCTCGGACGAACGTTATGAGATTGACAAAAGGGCTCTCACCCCCGAAATGACGATGGTGGCGTTCGACGATGGGGTGATCATCGGCTCGTCGGCAGCCCTGCCGTTTGAATCTGCCGTGCCGGGCGGTGCCATTGTGGGGAATGCCGGGGTGACCGCCGTGACGGTATCTGCCACCCACCGCAGGCGGGGAGTCCTGACCGAGATGATGGGCAGGTTGCTCCGGCAGGAACGGGACAAAGGGCAGCCGGTCGCGTCGCTGTGGGCATCGGAGAGCATCATCTACGGTCGTTTTGGCTACGGCATCGCCATCGAGCACGAGAATTTCTTGATCGACACACGGCAGGCCGCGCTGAAGCACATGCCGGACATCCCCGGCAAGGTCAGGTTCGTCGACCGGGACGAAGCCCGCAAAGTACTCCCGGTTGCGTGGGCGGCGGCGGTCAGGGCGAAGGTCGGTATTCCGCGGAGGGATGACGCTTCCTGGGATGGTGCGGCACTCGGTCTGAACGAATCGAAAAATGGTTGGAGCAAGCCGTTCATCGTTGTTTACGAGGAAGACGGCGTACCCATGGGGTACGCGAAATACATGGTTAAGGAACTGCATGTATTTGGCGAGCAGACCCACGGTGTGATCAATGCAGATAACGTGATTCACAGCAACTCCGCCTCCCACGCTGCACTGTGGAACCACCTGCTGAACGTCGACCTTTACGATCGGGTAAGTACATGGTGCTCGCCATCGGACGATAGTTTGCCGTGGATGCTCGACGACCCGCGGCAGTTGGAGCGAAAACCCTATGACGGCGTCTGGTACCGGCTGCTTGATGTTGCAGAAGCGCTGGCGGCCCGAACGTATCTAGCTGAAGGCAGTCTGGTATTCGAAGTTGAGGACTCGTTCATTCCCGAATGGGGTGGAAGGTTCGAGTTGATCGGAGGACCAGGTGGAGCGAGTTGTGTTGCGACAACAAAACCGGCGGATATAACCCTTCCGACCGCTTCGCTGGCAACGATCTACCTCGGTGGCGCGAAACTTGCCGACCTCTATCGAGCAGGTCGTGTGGAAGAAAACGTCCAGGGCTCAATCGCGCTGGCCGATGCCATGTTCGCCACGGTCAGGGCGCCCTGGTGCCCCTTGATGTTCTAGGCGGCATTACCGCGTTTTCTGCGATATGGAGGCGTTATCTGAATCGATCGCACCAGCCGCTGTGCAGCGTAATTCCCTCACCCTGACAGGGAGAGGGGCGCCCATTGGGCGGGGGTGGGGGCCGGCTTGACTATCGACATCGACAACACCATGACAACTGTCGAAATCACTGAATGTCCGCGACGCTCCATCCAGGCGAAATTTTCGTAGGACAGGAACCATTGCCTCCCCTTCTTGTGTATCCCGGACAAGGGGTCGTGCATCAAATAGTAGCCAGATCGACCATTCAGGCGGACTACAGGCAATTTTTGGTTTCAGAAATTGTGTAAATCTATCGTCCGCACCGCGTCCACATATTGTGGCGAGAAAGTATTGTCAGTTGAAGTCGGTAACGTACTTGATTCTTTTCGGGGTCATCTCGATAGTTGTCTCGGCATGTTCGTCCGAGGTGCCTGAACCGACCGCAACGGTTGTGCCGACCGCAACCACCGCCGCCGCAACGACACGAGACGTCGTGGCTTACCTGAACAGCATCGAAAATAATGCGGTCCAGGTAACTGCCGCGTTTGCGCGAGTTGATGAACACATGTCGAAAGTGTGGCCGACCAAGGGTTCTCTCCTCGACGCCTTTAGCGACTCAAATTTGGCACAGGAAATAATCGCCAGCATGGGTGCGGTAGTCCAACTGTTGCCTCCAGACGAGTTCGAGCAGGAGCACAAGATTCTGCAGTCTGCGGCGACCGAAGTTGTCGAATACTCCCGGCAGTTAGAGCAGGCGCTGCAAGGCCGTGACCTGTTAGGTGTGATGGTAGCCAAGGCCAATTTTGCGGTGAGTTACAAACGGATGCTCATGACGGTGTCTCCTCGATTGTGCAAGGCGCTGGGCATCGACGACGACCCGGAAACTGTGTGAAGTCAGGGCTGGCGCACCGGGCACGTACGATGCCGACGTTGAACGGCTGTTCAAGGTATTCAGAGTCGAATTTATACCCAGGGTGACATCCTTTGCCCTGGCCCTGTCAGAGGAAGAACGATTCTCTGTACTCGCCGCCCTGAACAGAGAAGTCGAGGTTGCTACCCGGAACGCGGTCGAGGAACTCGCAGCGCTGTCGCCATCGCAGGGGCGTGCAGACGACCACCAGATACTGCTCACATATCTGGAAGAAACCGGCAAAACGGCGTCGGCTATAACGGTCGCCGGGGAAGAGCAGGACGGCGAAACACTTCAACTGTTGTTCGATCAGTCCGGCACCATACTCGAATCAACGGCAGCATTGATATCGTGTGATTACAGTGACACGTTGCTGCACGGTTTCTTCCGCACCTGCGCACCTTGAGCCCGGTAACTGCCGGGTTGCGCCGTCCCCTTGCCCGGGAGGGAGGCGGGTGCCTCTGGGCGCGGCTGTGGGTCGCGCCTGCCAACGGAGATAAGTCGAGGCGATGCAACGCTTTCAACCAGCACCCTCGGCGCTCATTACGAGTGAGCACACACCTCTCTCGCTGCGAGGGAGGACTTGGCCAGTCTTAATCCGCACCCTCATCCGCCTCATCGTCGCTCTTCAGGCCGCTGCCCCCGCGGAACGCCGGGACCAGGAATATCGGGGCAAGAACCGTCGTGAATATGGTCATCACGATAGCCACTCCAAAAATGTCCTTGCCAATCACGCCCGACGCCAGGCCGATTCCAGCGATGATCAGTGCAATCTCACCACGCGGCAGCATGCCAAGCGCTATGCGTGTGGCACCCCTGCGGTTGAAGCCTACGAACAGCGCCGGCACGCCCGCACCGACGACCTTGCTGATTACCGCGAACACGGATAGAACGACCGCGAAGATGATCGACGCGGCCAGCGTTGTGTCTTCGCTGGCGCCAAAGGCCGTGAAGTCGACCTGCATCCCGATTACCACGAAAAAAATCGGCACCATGAAATTGTTCACGGAACGCATCGAGTCTTCGATCTGGTGCTTCAGCTCGGTACCCGAAAGTGCGAGCCCCATCGTGTAAGCGCCAATAATCATGGCAAGGCCAAAGTAGATTTCGGCCACCCCGGCCGCCACGAACGCAAGTGCCAGCGCCAGCACCAACGCTCCACCCGGGCTCTTGAACCACAGCAGGGCTTTAGAAATGTAATTCGATACGAGCGAACCGAGGATCATCAGGCCCAACCAGAAACCAACGGCTTTCAGGAAGACCAGCCCGATCGAGCCCGTAGTGATCTCGCCACCTTCCGCAATGCCTACGATTACGGCGAGAATGATTATTCCAAGTACGTCGTCGACTACCGCGCCCGCAAGCACCGTCACGCCTTCTGGCGAATCGAGCCGCCTGATATCGGCCAGGACCCTGGCGGTAATGCCAACCGACGTGGCGGTCATAATGGCACCGACAAACAGGGCCGGCAGCATCGCCTGGACCGAGTCGAGGCTTGCGAACCCCAGCATGATGGTGGCGCCGAAACCCATGCCAAATGGCAGGATCACACCGCCAGCCGCCACCGCGGTGGCTGGTCGAACATACTTTATAAACTGCTTGCGGTTGGTTTCGAGCCCTGCCTCAAACAGCAGTATCACCGCTGCTAACTGGGCGATGAAGAACAACTGCGGCTCAACGGGCAGGCCATCGCTTTCACCAAGTGGCAGTTCGAAGATTGCACCGCCGCCGAACCAGTGGATTCCGCCAAGCAGAAACGGCGAGATCAGGATGCCCGCACCGAGTTCACCTAGGACGAGTGGGATCTTCAAATATCGCTCGGATATTTCTCCACCGATTTTCGCCGCGATCAGGATGATCGACAGTAAAAGGATAAGTTCGGCTACTACCGCGAGCGGGCTATCGTGCAATTCGGGAATCCATGACTAGTTCGGAAAATGTCCGGGCGTATTTTTGCAGTTGAAAAGCATGTTTCACAGGGCTGCCAGAACCTTTTCGGGTCGCCATCCGAGGCGTTCCGGCTCGAAAATGAGAATCGCCAGCAGTTCGCCTTCAGGCGTATATGCCCTGATCCTGTCGCCGGGCTTGTAGGCGCCCGCCTCGCCACTCACGCCAACATCCGCGATCGAGAGCGGTCTGCCGTGTTGCACCATCTCGACCAACATTGTGCTGAGAGTGATCCTGCCAAGGTGTTGGAGAGTTGCGTCGATGGGCATCGCAAGGTCGTGCCAATCGCCGGACTCGGCCTCGGCAATCACCTGTTCTATCGTGACCGCATCTTCGATGTTAAAGACGCCGGCGTGGGTGCGGACAAGGGCTGTGAGGTGGGCGTGCGTTTCGAGTTTCTCGCCGATGTCGTGAGCGAGCGTTCGAGCGTAAAAGCCGTGGCTGCACTCGAGATCGAGGACGATTTGCGGTGCCGTGTAATCAACAAGTTGAAGATCCATGACTTCGACCGGGCGGGCAGGGCGTTCGACTTCGATGCCCAGGCGGGCGAGTTCGTAGAGTCTTTTACCGTTGTGATGAATGGCCGAGTACATTGGCGGCACCTGTTCGAGTTTGCCCGTGAAATTCTCGAGGACGCTGACCACCTGGTCCCGGCTTACTCCCTTCCAATCGGCTTCGGCGGTCGTTTGACCGCTCAAATCGTACGTATCGGTCGAGCTGCCCAGTTCGATGGTAATCCGATACGATTTTGTGCCCAGCAGCACGGTGTCGGCAAAGCGCGTCGCCGCACCGATGCAGATAGGCAGAACGCCGGTCGCAATGGGGTCGAGTGTGCCGCCGTGGCCGATCTTTTTTGACCGCGTGACGCCTTTTAATTTGCGAACGACATCGGTGGAAGTCCAGTCCCGGGGTTTGTCGATGTTCAAGTACCAGCCGGTGCCGGGCCGGGATACAGATTCTTTCGTCACGTTTTCGTTCAACTGTTGTGCCTGTCGGAGTGGCGACGGCTGTCTTCGGCTATCGCCTTGTCGATCAGCTGGTCCATATCGGCACCCGTCTGCAGTTGATCGTCAAGAATAAACGTGAGCCTGGGCATCTTTCGGATTTCGATTCGTTGTGAAATCAACATCTGCAGGCGTGTCGCCGCCGACCGAAGTGCTTCCAGGCTGTTTTCCCGTTCTTCGTCTGTGCCCAGAACGGTGACATACGTCTTGGCGATCGAAAGGTCACGGTTTACTTCGACTTGAGTCACGGACGTCATTGGCGACAACCGCGGGTCGTTCAACTCTTCGGAAATAAGTGTTCCGAGCTCGCGCCGAATCGTGTGATTAACGCGCCCGCCCCGCCTGTCCAATGTTTACGTAACTCCTGAAGTTAACCGGTTAAACGTCGTTCGTGACCGGCTGGGCCAATCGTGCCGTCGATGACCGGTTGCGACCGGTTGAGGCAGGTCGCCACTGCGCCATTCGTGGCAAATGGAAAACGTCTATCGCCTGGTCACCTGAATTTCGTAACCCTCCAGGACATCGCCCTCCTGGTACTCGTGGAAACCGTCTACCTTGATGCCGCCCTCGAAGTTATTGGTAAGTTCGCGAACGCTCTCTTTGAGGTGTCGCATCGAAGTGATTGCCCCGTCGAATATTTCGTCACCATTGCGGATTACCCGCATGCGGCCCGAGCGTTTGAGTACGCCATCGGTAACCCTGACGCCAGCAATCTGTTCACGTTTGCCATGGGTAAACACCTCAAGGATGTTGGCATGGCCGGTAATAACGATCTTGCGTTCAGGTTCGAGCAGGCCACGTGCGGCATCTTCAACTTCATCAACCAGGTTGTAGATGATGTCGTAAGTGCGGATTGTTACCTCTTCGGTGTCGGCATGTTTGCGAGCCCCGGCTTCAACACTGGTTTCGAATCCCATGACCATTGCGTTGGATGCCGACGCCAGCAGTATGTCGGCCTCGTTGACCGCACCCGAAGATGCGGACAGCACCCTGACCTGTACCTCATCGTTTGAGACCTGCTCAACCGCTCGTCGCACGGCGTCGATAGAACCGTGGGTGCCGGTCTTGATCACCACCAGCAGTTCCTTTGCGTCCGACAACTGAACCCGGCGCATCACCTCTGCCATGGTCGTAGCGGCCCGGGTAACCTTGCGCTTGGAGGCGAGCCGCACACGCGTGGCAACCAGGTCGCGGCCCTCGCGATCGCTTGCCACAACATCGAACTGGTCACCGGCGGCCGGGGTGCCGTTCAGGCCGAGCACCTCGATGGGAGTCGAAGGACCTGCCTCCGTAACTACATCCCCAAAGCCGTCTACCATCGATTTAATTCGTCCACGGAACGTACCGGCCACAACGTTGTCGCCTTTGCGGACAACTCCCGACCGGACCAGCACCGATGCGATTGAACCGCGTGAACGGTCCATGTGAGATTCGATCACCACCCCGATTCCCGGACGGTCGGAGTTTGCCTTGAGCTCCTGAATTTCGGCTACGAGGAGCAGCGATTCGAGAAGGTCGTCGATGCCTTCGCCTTTGAGTGCCGAAACAGCCACTGCGACGGTATCGCCTCCATACGATTCGACGATAACTTCGTGTTCGGCTAGCTGGGCGTTTGTCCTATCAATATCGGCGCCGGGTGCATCTATCTTGTTTATTGCGACGATGATTGGCACATCGGCTGCGCGTGCGTGATCGATCGCTTCGATGGTCTGGGGCATCACGCCGTCGTCTGCGGCCACGACCAGCACCGCGATATCGGTCACCTGGGCGCCACTGGCGCGCATCTGGGTGAAGGCTGCGTGGCCTGGCGTATCGATAAATGTTAGCGACTGACCATTTCTGTTGACCTGGTAGGCACCGATGCTCTGTGTGATTCCGCCAGCTTCTGTATCGACGACGTTCGAGCCTCGAATTGCATCGAGCAGCGTTGTCTTACCGTGATCGACGTGGCCCAGGACAGTGATTACCGGCGGGCGGGGACTGGAATTTTCTTCTGTGAGGTCTTCGTCAATGCCGACCTTGGTGGCCGCGGCGCTCTCTTCATGGTCTTTCGGCTTTAACACGCCAATTTCGAATGAGGCAGCGATCCGGGCGGCAACATCGAATTCGACAGTCTCGTTGACGGTGGCCATGACGCCAAGTCGCATCAGGGCTTTTATGGTGTCGACGTTCGACATCTCGAGAATCTCGGCCAGTTCGCCGACCGTGCTTGTCGCCGGAAGTTCAACCGGGGAGCGCGGTGCCTTGTCTTCAACTACGGAGCGCGGTGCCCCGCCGCCATTACCGGGAGCGCGGTTACGCCGTTTTGGTCGTCCTCTAAAGCTTCGTTGTCCGCGACGTTGTGCCATTTACCAGTTCGTTTCCCTTGATTCATCGATTGGGCCTCTCGGCCCGGCCGCTACTCAACCTGGGTCGAGAACATTGCCTCGTAAAGCGACCTCATCGTCGATTCGTCGATATCTATTTCCAGTGCGTGATTAAGTTTACCCCGATTGGCCCGATTGTCCCCGCTGCCCAAGTGATCGGTATCGTCACAAACATAGGCGCCCCTGCCATCGAGCCGGCCGTTTCTGTCAAATACGACCTGGCCCTCCGGAGTTCGTACAATCCTGAGCAGGTCGCCTTTGTTTCGTCTTTCCCTGCACAGCACACAGGTACGGGTCGGGATACGTCGTTGTCGGTGCATCGTGCAACCCTCCGTCCCCTGTACAAGGCAGGACTGTGGCGAAAGTAAACGTGTTCGGAACCTATCGTCGGCGACGGTTCCTGGCGCTACTGCCACCCCGTCGACCGCCTTGGCGCCCTGCGTCGGTTTCCCTGAACCCTGCTATATCTTCAGCGAACCTGATTCCCCCGGAGCTATCGCTGGACGCTTTGGCTCCCGGCTCCGAAGCGACCTGCCAGAGATCATCCGAGGAAACATCGAGCATTTGCGCCGCTTCCACTTCCTTGCGGGCCTGCTCTTCTTGCTCCAACTCGGCAAGTTCTTTTTCGAGCGCCAGCAATTCCGCATCAATGCCAGAGGTTGACGGTTCTTCTTCCACCTCGGGTTCGGCTTGAGCGGTTTCAGTCGCCGCCTCTGCCTCGTTGTCTTTGGTCGCAGTTTCACTATCGGGAACCGCATTCGCTTCAACTTCTGCGGCGGTTTTGGCCGGCGCCTCAACTTCCGCTGTCGCTTCCGCGGTAACGGCCACCTCTGCCGCTACAGCATCGACCGTTTCTGCAGGTGCCTCAGTTGCAGCTGTCACTTGCGGGGTGGCGGCCGCCGCAGCCTCAACTGCAACTTCACTCGTGCCCTGAATGTCGATTCGCCAGTTGGTCAGCTTTGCCGCGAGCCGGGCGTTCTGGCCCTCACGACCGATCGCCAGTGAAAGCTGGCGATCGGGAACGAGGACCGTTGCCGACTCTTCTTCGGCATTCAACTCGACACGGTCGACAACTGCGGGGCTGAGCGAATTCGAGATGAACTTTACGGGGTCTTCGTCCCATTCAATTACATCGATCTTCTCTCCGAGGAGTTCGTTCACGACGTTCTGTATTCGGATCCCGCGCAAGCCCACGCAGGCACCCACGGCGTCGACACCTTCCTGGTTCGATGCGACCGCGACTTTCGATCGGGCTCCCGGTTCTCGTGCAATCGCCTTGATTTCGATCACACCACTGAATATTTCAGGAACTTCGACTTCAAACAGGCGACGCAGGAGGTCAGGGTGAGTTCGCGAAACCACTATTTCGGGCCCGCGAATGGTCCTGCCGACCTGAACGACGTAGAACTTGAGTTGTTGTCCGGGGCGGTACCGCTCGAACGGCGACTGCTCGGTCGGGGGCATGACCGCTTCGGCCCTGCCCAGATCGACGGTAACCCAGCGCGATTCAACGCGCTGAATCGTGGCGGTCAGTACTTCGCCCTCTTTGTCGATGAATTCTTCAAATACGATGTCGCGCTCGGCCTCGCGAAGCCTTTGCATAACGACCTGCTTGGCAGTTTGCGCGGCGATTCGACCGGGGTTGTACTCGAGCTGGCCGGTTTCGATTATGTCGCCAACCACGGCACCTGCCTGCAGGTCCTGTGCCTGCTCTGCGGTCAGTTCCATGAGAGGGTCTTCGACTTCTTCGACAACGTGCCTGACCGTGCGGACAGTAACCTCACCATCGGCAGGGTCCATCTCGACGATCACGTCCTGGCCCTGGGCGGCAGGATCGCGTTTGTACGCAGACGCGAGCGCAGCCTCCACGGCCTTTACCACAATCGGCTGCGGGAGATTTCGCTCGGCGGCGAGCTGGGTAACCGCCAGTAGCAAATCACTCTTCAACGCCAGTCCTCCGTCGTTTCACACTTTTGCCAGACACCAAAAAAGTGGGCGGGGCCCACTTCTCAATGTCAAGCTCTTGAATAATCGAGCCCTACCTCCATTAACCTTACCACGAAAGGGTTTTTTTCGCCCGTTGGCCCCAGTTAGAAATCGCATGACTTTGCACCCCGATTATCCCCCCTTCCAAAATCAGCAAATGGCCGTTCTTGTGGACTTCGACGGGACGATCACCAAACGGGATATCGGCGACCAGGTCGTGATGAACTTCGCAGAACCAGGCTGGGCGGAGGCGATGGAGCGGTATCGTGCAGGTGAGTTGAATGTTCGAGAACTATGGTCGTTCGAGACCGGCCTGCTGCGGGAGGAACGCGAAGCCGCGGCCATTGCCCATTCGAATGCCATTGGTGAGATACGGGAAGGTTTTGGCGAGCTGGTCGACTATTGTGCATCCCACGAGATTCCCATCGAGGTCGCATCGAGTGGAATGCATTTTTACGTTGATGCGATTCTGGATGCAAACGGTTTTGGCGATCTGCCCCGTGCCCGGCCAACGGTCGAGTACGGCGAGCGCGGTTTCGGCGTGATGGTGATGCCCGACGGGCTTCGAGATTGCGGCATGACCGCGATGTGCAAGTGCGCCCGCGTCTGGCGCCTGCGCCGCCGGGGATTCCGTGTGATGTTCGTCGGCGACGGAGTATCCGACGAGTGTGCCGTGAGCCAGGCCGACCTCGTACTCGCCACCGGCAACCTGCGCGAGGTGTGCGAATCAAAGGGCATCGAACACACTCCATTCGAGACGTTTTTCGAGGTGCTTGCGGCAGTGAAGGCTGCTGGCAACGAATAACGTCACCACGTCCTGCCTCCCACGCCGGGAGGCGGGTGCCCTCTGGGCGCGAGGGTGGGTTGGTTCTCGGACACAAGACGCACGCAGCCTGAACCCCGGCGACACATATCTCGGCCGACGATCACTCGACCCGCACTATGGCAGGGAACAGGGGGCCAGCCCTACCCGAGCAACTTCCTCACCGCTTCAACCACGTCGGTTTCAGCGACGATTTCCGAGTCTTTTTCGGCCCTGGCCTTCACTTCCACCCCGCCGTTGCCCATGCTTCTTGAGCTGATTACCACGCGCACCGGGATGCCCATCAAGTCGGCGTCTTTAAACTTCACTCCGGGTGGTGCATCGCGATCGTCGAATAACACTTCGAACCCGGCGTCCTGCAGCGATTCGTAAAGCATTTCTGCTTTGCCGAAGATATCGGTGTCTTCTAGGTTCAGGCCCGCCAGGTAAATGTCGTACGGTGCGATCGCCCTTGGCAAAACCATGCCGAAGTCATCGTGATGGGCTTCCACTGCGGCGGCCAGTAGCCGCCCGATGCCAATGCCGTAGCAGCCCATGAGCAAGTCGTTCTGCTTACCGTCTTCATCGGTGTACTGGGCACCCATTTTTGATGAGTAGACATTCCCGAGTTTGAATACATGGCCCAGTTCGATCCCTCGTTTGGCAACGAGTTTGCCCTTGCCATCGGGTGATGGATAGCCTTTTTTCGCCAGGGCAATGTCGCCGAGAATGTCGGCCTTGAAATCGCGCGGAAAGTTGACGTTGCGGAGGTGTAACCCCTCCTTGTTTGCCCCGGCAAGATAGTTCGAGCCCATCGTTATCGAGTCGTCAACAATGCTCCTTATTCCTTCGAGGCCAACTGCCGATGCCGATCCCGCGACCAGCCCCGCGGCTTTCACTTCTTCGGGTGTGGCGAGCCTCGGCACTGAACCGCCGAGCAGGTTCCGCAGCTTGGTTTCGTTAACGTCGTAGTCACCGCGAATCGTGACGATCACAACCTCGCCGTCGACGCTGTAGAAAACCGCCTTTGCAGTCTTGGAGTGCGAGACACCTTCCAGTTTTGCCAGCGCCTCGATGGTCTTGATATCCGGGGTCGCGAACTCTTCAACCACACCCAACTCGCCGGTCGGAAATTCCTTTTTGGTGAACCCGGCCTTTTCAACATTGGCGGCGTAATCGCTTTCGTCCGACATCAGAATCGTGTCTTCGCCGCTGTCGGCGAGGAGCACAAACTCGTTCGAGTCTTTGCCCCCGATGCCCCCTGAATCGGCATCGACCATCACCACATCAAGCGCGCATCGCTTGAAAATGCGCTTGTACGCATCGACCATCGCCCGGAAGCTGCGCTCCATTCCCTCTTCATCGGCGTCGAACGAGTAGGCATCCTTCATCTCGAACTCACGCGCGCGGAGAAGCCCGCCGCGGGGACGCGTCTCATCACGGAACTTGGTCTGGATCTGGTAGATCGTGAAAGGCAGGTCGCGGTAGCTGGTTACGCTCGCTCTGGCCATCGCGGTCGCCGTCTCTTCATGAGTTGGGGCGATGATCATCTGTCGATCACGCCGGTCTTGAAAACTTGTCAGGGGGGGCACATATTTATCGGCGCGGCCCGACTCTTCCCAGAGATCGCGTGGCTGGGTGACAGGCATGTTGATTTCCTGCGCGCCCGCCCGGTCCATTTCTTCACGAATGATGTTGCGAATTTTCGTGATGGACCGGTTGCCCAGCGGCTGAAGACTGAATATTCCGGCTGCGATCTGCTGGATGAACCCGGCGCGGGTCAGCAGCTTGTGGCTGATGTTTTCGGCATCGCCGGGGGCCTGCCGCAGGGTCTTTCCAAAAAGTTGCGTGCTTCTCATTTGGTGGGTTCGTTATTTCTCGGGAGTCGATATCAACGAATTGTCGCTGGTCAATCGAACGGAATCCAGACTACATCGCAAACCCCTCACCTGTAACGCAACACCAATTGCACTTATTGGTGATAGGGGTGTGTGGGGAGAGGACTGAACATAGTCTTTGCATTCCGTGACCGTCACTGTCATTGCGAGGAGTTCGACGACGTGGCAATCAGCCCACGACGCGGTGTGACTTCACTATGCAGCCGTCACCGAATTTGCCATTGGCCCAGGGCGTGGGAGATTCGTACCCAGAGTTGAAAATCTATTTCCCAACCGCTGCGGAGGGATCCGGAGGGACGCGTGCGGGGGTACCCAGGACAAGTCTAGAGTTGGACAATTCGCAATGCCGCTCCACTCTGCCAGCCGATTGCCACGTCGTCGACTCCTCGCAATGACACCGCACCCCCCT
>Ga0066376_10001758_pt1 | contig 20789 bp, 20 predicted proteins | sample Knorr_S15_td_Bot_FD_77009 | JGI IMG/M metagenome (GOLD analysis project Ga0066376, IMG submission 77009) | Marine microbial communities from Southern Atlantic Ocean transect - Knorr_S15_td_Bottom_ad_5009_LV_A | ecosystem: Environmental > Aquatic > Marine > Oceanic | place: Southern Atlantic...
GATGCCGGTCCCAGAGTTTGTTGAGCTGTTTTTGGCGTAGGAGCAATAAGCGCCGTCATTCCCGGATTGGTCTTCTCCCCCTTCATCCCTTCCTCAGAAGAACGGGCTCCTAGCCCTCTCCCGTTGAGAGAGGGGGCTTTCACAACCTATAGGCGTGAAGAGGCCCGGGAACTTTCCCGGGCCTCTTCACTTTTTTGTAGTTCGTTCTGCCGATCTTATGAAAGCGGAAGTCCAACCTTCTCGCCGAGGCCGAGGGAGTGCGCTACGCCGTCCGTCCACTCCATGTACTTCACACCTGTCGTGAAGTCGGTGTGGGTCACCGGCTCGATTCCTCGAATGGCGTTGATGAACTCTTCCTCAACTCGCCAGCCGCCGACCTTGTCAGCAGGGATATCTACCTTGCTCATCTGAGCGTCGTTCCTCTGACCGCTGTAAAGCGCCAGGGAGCCGCTTTCGTTCACAAGCCGGATGGTTCCTTCCGTCCCGTGAATCCAGACATCTGACGCCGGACCGAACCCTGAAACGTTGGAGACCTGCATGTGGAGCTGGCCACCGGCTTCAAGTTCCGTGACGGTATCGATGTGGTCCGGAATATTCCCGGTCGAGCGACGTCGGCCGTCGGCGTCGGACTTGTACTTCACTACGGTGTGGCCAACTGCCGTCACCGAAGCGTAGTCGCCCAGCCAGCGCATCATGGCCTCGGCCCAGATGCCCATGTTCATGATGTTATTTCCGGAGTAATCACGGCGCTCTCGCCAGTGAAGTTCCGAGTCCCAGTTCGGGAAGGTGCCGGTACCGATCCGAGCGTCTACGCCGATAAGGTCTCCGACGTAGCCATCAGAAATCATGTCCACGATCTGCTGGTCAAATGCCAGCGTGTGCGGCGCGGGAACGATCTGGGCTACAAGGTCAGGTCGCTCTTTCGAAGCGTCCAGCATCGCGTGCGCCTCAGAAGAGTTCGCCGCCATTCGGGCCTCGACCAGTACGTGCTTGTCAGACTCCAGCGCGGCAATCGTCAGAACCGAGTGCATGTAGGGCCATGTGCCAATGCAGACGGCGTCAATCGACTCATCGTCGATGATGTCCATCCAGCTCTCGACCGGGTTCGGGATGTCGAACTCATCAGCGAAGCGTGCCGATGAAGCCATGCTGCGGTTCGCAACTGCGACCACTTCAACGCCTTCGATAGCCGCAAGTTTGGGAGCGTGATGGAGCCTGGTGTTCCCGCCGGCGCCGATCAATCCAACTCTGATCGTCTCCAATGTCACGGTAGGGTCTCCTTCATCATCATAGGGTTGTTGTCGTCGACGGGTTGACGGCAATCCTCTCGCCAACCCCAATAATTCCTTGAGGCGCTCCAGCGTAAGAGTCCAGAGGTGGCGTGTCGAGTCCGACAACCGTGTACCGGTAGAGGTCGTGGGCGCCCGGTCGCACGTGCTAGCCTGAATGCCCCCGAATATCTCACCCGACGAGGAGCCGAATCAGCGTGCCCGAAGACCTGTCCCTGAGAGACGTATCTATCGACGCCGAGCACGTCGTGATCCAATGGGGAGACGGCATGACCTGCCGATACCCGTTCCGATACCTGAGGCTCCAGTGCGGATGCGCTGGCTGTGTGGAGGAGATGACAGGCCGGCAGATACTATCGGCGTCATCCATCCCAGATGACATCCTGATCGTCGACCACATGCCGGTCGGACGCTACGCCATGGCGTTTATGTTCACGGACGGACACAGCACCGGCATCTACCCGCTGAAGGACCTGCGAAAGATGTCTCAGTTCGATGCGGTGCTGTGCGAGGGGCCCGGCGGAGGGGGCTAATTTGAATGCACTGGCCGCTTTTTCATGCGCGTCCCGCAAGTTCCACCGCGTGTCCTGAGGCTCTCGGACGGCGGGCGTGTATTGCAACTATGCCGGGACGCGGACCTCTAGCGCGGCGAGCAGGTGGTCTGAGGCGTGGGCGATCTCTCGCACAGCCTTATCGAAAGCCGTCTGGTTGGCTTTTGACGGCTTCCTGAACCCGCTGATCTTGCGGTCGGAGTGGAGCGCTGCGGCTTTTGTGTCGTCTTCGGTCACATGGTCCAGATAGGGCGGTCGGAGTGTTTTGATGCTGCGGCACATGGAAGGTCTCCTGTGGCTCCGTCGTTCCCTTGTCGTCGGGAATCCAGAATACGCTAGTGTGTTTCAAGCGGTCGAACCGTCGAGGTGGTTGGGGTTCTCCCTCATCTTTCCTCCGAAGGACGGGCTCCCAGCCCGCTCCCACCGCGAGAGGGAACAACGCCTATCTGCCCAGCAGCGCCACCGTTGTTGCCACCACGTCTTCTGGCGATGGGACGAAGGCGTCTTCCAGCGGCTTGCTGTACGGCACCGGTGTGTGCGGCCCAGTCACCCGTTTGATCGGCGCGTCCAGGCTGTCGAATGCTTTATCGGCGACCAGCGCTGCGATGTCCGTCGCCATGTTGCATCGCGGTGTGTCCTCGTCAACGATCACGATCCGGTTTGTCTTCGTCACCGATTCCAGAACGATGTCTTCATCGATCGGTGAGAGACTCAGCATGTCGACAACCTCGGCGTCGATGCCCTGTTCCGCCAGTAGTTCTGCCGCGAGTCGGCAAACTTCGGTTGTATAAGACATGCCAACGAGCGTTACGTCCGAGCCTCGTCGTAGATATCGGCCCTTGCCGAGTTCAATTGTGTACGACTCATCGGGTACGAAGCTGCTCATATTTATCAGCTTTTTGTGGTTGCAAACGATTACGGGATCATCGTCTCTTATGGCAGCGGCTAGCAGGCCCCGGCAGGTGTAGGCGTCGGACGGAACGACGCACTTGAGGCCGGGGATGTGGGCGACTATCGAGTAGAAGTTCTGGGAGTGCTGCGCCGAGTAACCGGCCGCCACGCCGGAGCGGGCGAACAGTGTGAGCGGGATCTTGCCCTGCCCGCCGAACATGTAGCGGTTTTTTGCCGCGTTTGACAACAGTTGGTCCCACGCCACGGTGATGAAGTCGAAGTACATCAAGTCGACGACCGGGCGCGACCCGGTAAGGGCCGCGCCTATCGCAGCACCGACGAATCCCGCCTCGGAGATGGGTGTGTCTCTGATTCGCCCGGCGCCAAACTCCTGGATCAACCCCTTGGTGGCCGCAAAGGCCCCGCCCCAGGAATCGATGATCCCGAGGTGCTCACGCCCCGCTCCTCCGGCGACGTCCTCGCCCATGATGAACACATCCGGGTCACGACGTAGCTCGTCGAAGAGCGTCTTGTTGAACGCTTCCCGGTAGCGAATTTCACTCCCGGGCACGTCAAACCCGGGGCCCAGCGGATCAGGTCTGGTTTCTATGGTCATATGTGGGGTCTTTCTCTGTTAAGGCTGCGTGGGCGAGGGATGGCTTGAACCTCCCTCACCCCAACCCTCTCCCACCGGGAGAGAGAGCAAAATAAGGTCCAGGCGAGCCTGGCCAGTTAACGGAGTCCGCGGACTGAGTTTGAGTAGTTCGCGTACACATCGGTGTACAACTCTTCGATCGGTGGCAGAGGGCTCTCGTCGGCAAATTTGACCGCATCTTTTATTTCCTGATCGATCTCGTTCCTGATCCGCTCCAACTCCACCTCGTCCATCAGATCTTGCTCGACAACGCGACGCTCGAAGTTCGGTAGCGGGTCGCGGGCCTTCCACAACTCTTCCTCTTCCGGGAGTCGGTAAGTGTGCGGGTCATCTGCGTGATAGTGGCCGTGGAATCGATAAGTTTTCAACTCGAGGAAGGTCGGACCATCACCGGCTCGAGCCCGTGCGATCGCCTCCCCTGCCGCGTCGTATACGGCAAACACGTCCATCCCATCGACCACGACGCCGGGCATCGAGTATCCGGCTGCACGATCTGCGATGTCCGTGACGGACACCGCGTACTCGACCGGGGTCGACTCTGCGTAATGGTTGTTCTCGCACACAAAGATCACCGGCAGCTTCCAGACGGAAGCGAGGTTCATGCTCTCGTGGATGGTTCCCTCTCCGGTCGCGCCGTCCCCGAAGAAACTGACGCCGACGGTGCCATTTCCCTTAAGTTTGGCGGTGAGCGCCGCTCCCACGGCCAGCGGTATCCCGGCCCCAACGATGCCGTTTGCTCCGAGCATCCCTTTTGTAAAATCGGCGATATGCATCGAACCGCCTTTGCCTTTGCAAAGGCCGGTGTACTTGCCGAATATCTCGGCCATCATCCCCGCCGTATCGACACCTTTTGCGATGCAGTGGCCGTGACCTCGATGGGTACTGCCTATCCAATCGTCATCCGTGAGATGGGCACAGACCCCGGTTGGACCGGCCTCTTCGCCGTCAGATGTGTGGGCGACACCCATCGATTTGCCCAGCACGGTTTGCTCCAGCAACACCTCTTCAAACCGTCGGATGCGGTACATGGTGGTGTAGATCCAGCGCAACTTTTCGGGAGTGATCTCCATCGCCGTCTCCACCCGCATTGATCTCCCCATCCATAGACGGAGGGTCAGCACGGGCACTGTCTGGTGTCCGGGAACTCGTGAGGAGTTCGAGAGCTAGTTTTGGGACCGTGCGCGTGCGGGCATGCACGTGTGCCCCGGTGCGGCGCATCCTAGCATCGGGGCACCAGAAACGTGATGACGAACTCGAGGTCCTCGTTCATACGCCTCTCCGATCGCGGCCCGCACGATGACCGGGGAAGCGCGCAGAGCCAGTACATGAACCTTTGAGTCTTACATCTGGGGATCTCATTTCAGGGAATCTTACCGGGAGAGTATTCCGGCGAATTCATAGTCACATCAGGCTTAACATCACACATATAAGTACCGCCAGACCCTTTCAGATGGGAAACTGGGGTATCGCCGTCACCCGTGAACTTCAGAACATCTCGGAAATCAGGGGGCCAGACCTGAATGGGACGAATCTACATTGACGTTGAGGAAAGCCCCAATTGCGACTACCACCCGATGCAGACGTTTGAGACCCGAACGCCAGCACGTGAGGTAGATGAACTATGGATCTCCGGGGTGCCGGGAAAGAAGGGCGGGCATTTGATCGTCGGCTGGACCAGTGATGAGGACGGAAGTCCGTGTCCGTTGACGCTGGTACAGGTCACGGATTCCGGGGCCGCCGTATCTCTCCTGGTCGCAGGCGGCGACTTTGGGCTCCGGGTCAAGCCGGAAGACTCCGGCGACTGGTCACTCGCGGCTGAAGATCAATGGGGAGAACCATTCATGCTGCTTGATCCAGAAGCTGCGATTCGCGAGATCTAGTAGTGAAGTAGCACCCCTCCAGAGGTCTAACGCGAGAACGCCCCGGTCTTGCCGGGGCGTCTTGATTACTGGTTCCGGGCGCGATGGTCAGGGCTGTGGATCACGCGGTGTGAACATAGAGCCGCCTTCAGAAATGGATCCGATGGTCCGTTTCTTTCCAAATACTCGGCCGATCGGGTTCTTGCTTCCAGCCGCAGCGATCGCTATCGCACCGGCGATTCCCGCGGCCGCCAGACCTACGAAACTGCGCCGTGTCACGCCTTTTGGTTGCCGTTTGGTCTGCTCTTGCAACTACTTCACCTTGTTATATGGATACGTTTGTGTGGGAATCGCCCGACATTCGCCGTGAGAAGTACCCTGAAACTATAGGGGAAACGATCTGTACGACCGGTACAGTGCCGCAATTATAGGGTCGAGGAGATATGACCCGCAAGGAATCGTCTTGTAGCGGCCGAGCAGTTAATCCCATGTGTCTCCCAATGTGTTTCAGGGACAGACAACCGAATGTCGCGTCCATAAGCGAAAATTGTCTCTTGACCGCAAATCCAGCAAATGATAGTTTTCACAGGTCGTCTGGCGAGGCGTAAATTTCGTCTCGATTCAAACGTGCGTTTTGCACCGTCACCAACCCACCCGATCAACCGATTGCGACGGGTGAATCAACAGGATGGACCGCCGAAACCGATGCCGGACCCCGCCCCCCTTCTACAAGGCGACTGGTCGGATAACGGAGCTGCGTTGAAGCTTCTGTGGATCAACCTCCTGTTGATGACCACGGCCGCTATATCGCTTGGATTCGCACATGCCATCATCCCGTCTGCGGTGGACAGCGGCACATTCTCCCGCACCGCGTCTCGCTTCCGTCCTTTTCTATACGTGATCGGAACGATCGCGATCGTCATTACCCTCGTCAACGTCTTCTTCATCATAGATATCAGCCGAGGCTGGCTTGAAGACATTTACCCGAGGTGGTATGAGTAACGCCGGGGGCGTTACTCATAACGCGTAATTAACAACCGGCCGATTGAACAGTCGACCTTATTAAGAGTCGCAGCGCGCTGCGAGTGGTGAAAAGACACTGAACCAGCAACCCGATACGGATAACGGCCGGCCAGCATGGGTCAAGGTTCTGATCCCTGTGCTCGCCCTGGGTGGTATCGGGGTCACAGCCGTCATGGGGTTCGTGTTTGTATTCATCATCACAGCCTGGTTCGGCAACCCGCTGCCGGTTTTCGGTTTCGACCAGAGTCCTGAGCAGCCGATTGCATTCCCACACACAGCGCACGCGGGTAGTGAACCACTTGTAAATGCCGACGGCAGCCCGAAGTTGGACGCCAATGGCAATCAGTTGACAGGCATCGGCCTAGACTGCACCTTCTGCCACCGCACTGTGACCAGCACCAACGTCGCCGGTATCCCGCCGGTCGAGACGTGTGTCACCTGTCACCGAGTCATCGGCGCAACCGACAGCGAGCCACTAACTTTGCTAAGAACCATCGGACTGGGGGAAGATCCGGGACCGATCCAATGGAAGCGGGTTCACCGCTTGCCGGACCACGTCCGCTTCGTACACGAGCCGCACATACGGTTCCTGACGGCGGCGGACAACACAGATGTAATTGCCAACCGGGACGAGGCCGCGATCCTCGCCGGTACCCAGATGGATGGCTCCGTAATGGCGGCCGTCACCTGTTCTACCTGCCACGGTGACATCAAGTCACAAGAACAGGTTGCACAGGTAGAACCGTTGAAGATGGGACAGTGCGTCGACTGCCACCGGAAAAACGACGCACCGACTGACTGCACAACCTGTCACTTCTAAAAACAACTATTGGACCGTGCTTACAGGAATTTCTGGGGCACGTAAATTTCGGAACTAACACAAGGAAGAGATGGCGACCCGAATCCGATGAAGCTCTCTAGACGGGAATTCATGACCCTTGCGGGCGGCTCCACTGTTGGAGCTGTCATCTTTACCGCGTGTGGCGTCCCTGCGGATGAACTGCTTGTCGAAGCGCCACTCAATCTGCCTGAAGACCTCGTAACCGGCATTGACAGCTGGTTCGCCACAACAGATGACTCCGGACTCGGTGTCATCGTCCGGGTCATGGAAGGCCGGGCAAAGAAAATCGCCGGCAACCCTGACTACCCGATCAACGTCGGCAAACACGCTGTCCACACAGACTCCGCATTACAGGCGCTCTACCACCCGGACCGAGTAGGCGGGCCGATGCGACGCCGGACTGCCGGTCAGCCTCTCGTACCGATCTCATGGGACGAGGCGAACGATCTTCTCGCACAGTGGATGACCGACGCAGACGGCAGCCTCGCCATCGTCACAAATCCGATTCGTGGCGGAGACGCTCAGATTGCCGGAGATGTGGCATCGGCGTTCAATGGCCGGCTTATGTTCTTCGACCCGCTCGAACAGGGTGTCCTTCATGAGGCCATCAAGACCGTGTTCAAGCAGGACCGGATTCCAGAATTTGACATCGCCAACGCAAGCACCGTGCTGTCCTTTGGCGCTGACTGGCTCGGAACATGGCTCTCGCCCGTGCGCTACAGCACGAAATACGGCGATTTCCGAGGCGGCGATCATCGTGGCTTCATGATGCACGCCGAGTCACGCATGTCCATCACCGCCGCTGCGGCCGACCGATGGCTGACGGTCAATCCTGGATATGAGGGCGACCTCGCCGTCAGCATCGCAAGCGTCATCGTGAATGAAAATCTGGTCTCGGACGCCAACATCGCTGCTTACACCGCCAACATTCCGGAGGGCGAACTTGAGAAGTGGGCGCCCGAGCTTGTCGCTGGCAGGATCGGCGTGTCCGTGGAGCGCATCAACGATGCGGCCCACAAGTTCGCAGGCGAAGGCCCGAGCATCGCATTTGGCGGTGGTTCGGCGGGCGCACAGACGAACGGCGTATTTAACCTCACCGCCATATACGCGCTGAACATCCTCGCCGGAACGGTAGGTAAAAAGGGCGGGATTCAGTTCAACCCAGCCGGGCCACAGGGTCTGCCAGACTCGGCCACCGGCGCATCATTTGAAACATGGGAAGAGGAACTCTCCCACTGGCGTGCAGGCAACGTCAAGACCGTAATTTTGCGAGGCGTTGACCTTGTCCACGGCCTGCCACGATCGGTAGATGCCGAGGGCGCACTCGATAATGTCGATAACGTGGTGGTTTTTGCCGGCGTCCTGGACGAAAGTTCCGCACACGCCAACTTGATCCTCCCCGAAAACTCTTACCTGGAGAACTGGGGACTCGACGTGCCGGAACCGGCGCCCGGGTACGAGGTGGTCGGCATTCGACAGCCCGTGGTCAACGCTCCGTTAGACGGCGAGACACGTGCCAAGCTGTACGACAGCCGTAACTTCCTCGACACCCTGATACAGGCGGCCGGATCACGCGTATCGATCAACAGCGTTAAAGAGTTCGTCGAGGACACGGTCGCTGATATTTACTCTGACGGTCGTGGTTCCGTAACCGCCGGAGACGCCCGACTGTTCATGAACGGTGTTCTGCAACGCGGCGGCTGGTGGGACGTGGACGCCACGGCGGCCACCGATTCACCTTCCAGCATTCCGTCACCAATCGCCAAAGCGGCGGGGCCGGGACTATCCGAACTTGAGGAGAGGGTTGAAGGACACGTGTTCACACTCGTGCCGTTCGCCCACCAGTCCCTGCTCGATGGCCGAAATGCTTCAGCGCCGTGGGCGCAGGCGACCCCGGATCCCATCACCACGGTTGCGTGGACGACATGGGCAGAGATCAATTTCGACAAGGCCAAAGAACTGGGCATCGGCGAAGGTACGTGGATCACGATCCGCACAACGGTCGGTGAAATCACCCTCCAGGCGTACCCACATCCCGGCATTTCACCTGACGTAATCGCCATCCCGATCGGCCAGGGTCACAAAGAAGAAATCGGCGGGCGATACGCCGAGGACCGCGGCGAGAATGTCTTGAATATCCTCGTCGACAAGAAAGAGTCAGAGACCGGCGCTCTAGCATGGGCCGCGACACGGGCCGTGGTGAGCAAGTCCGGTGGCAAGAAGGAATTCCCGAAATTCGAGGGTGACGCGAAGGACATTATCCGTCCCGCCGAACAAGGTGTTCCAATCCTTCTCGTCGAACCGGGTCAAACCGCGCACGAGGCCCAGGAGCGCGACCACGAACTTCATCTCCGTTTCATCTCGAACGACGAGTAGCTGAGGGTTACGAAAAGTAAATGGTTACAGCTGCAGAGAGGGTTTCCAGCCACAAATGGGGCATGGTCGTTGACGTCGACCGTTGCACCGGATGTCAGGCGTGCGTCATGGCATGCCAGGCTGAAAACAACATCCCCCTCTCAACGGAAGACTTATACAGGCAGAAGCGGACCTTCGCCTGGATTCGGGTAGAGCGCTACTGGTATGGCGACTTCCCGGATGTGAAGGCGCGGTTCATCCCGATCATGTGCCAGCACTGTGAAAACGCGCCGTGCGAGCCCGTATGCCCGGTGTTTGCCACGTACCACAACACCGAGGGCATGAACGTCCAGATCTACAATCGTTGTGTCGGCACCCGATACTGCGGAAACGGTTGCCCTTATAACGTCCGTTTCTTCAACTACTGGGAGCCCGTCTGGCCGACCACGCTGCGTAATCAACTGAACCCGGATGTCACTGTGCGAAGCCGTGGAATCATGGAGAAGTGCAGTTTCTGCGTGCAGCGGATTCGCCGCGGCGTCCGAGAGGCCGCCCGTGACGGCCGTGATCTCCAGGACGGGGACATCGGAACGGCTTGCACCGACGCTTGCCCGACCAACGCCCTTGTTTTCGGCGACTACAACGACGAGAACAGCCGCGTATCGATCATGGCGAAGGACGACCGCAAGTACACGCACCTCGACAAACTGAATACCGATCCCAATGTCCTTTACCTGGCGCAGGTAGACGCTACCGGAGGAGCAATCGGTGGCCACGAGTAGCCTGATAACGGACGCTCCGGATAACCGGCCGTCCAACATAGAAGCTACGGCTCTTTTGGCCGGCGAAGGCAGGACCGCTATCGGCACCGGCCTGAAGCGGTTCATGTGGCTGCTCGCCACGCTATCGGTTATTGGTTTAGTCGGAATCGTCTTCCGCTTCATCAACGACGACGGCAGGCAGGAATGGGGCTACTACGCCGCGACGCTCGCCTGGATGCTGACCGTTTTCGGCGGAGCGCCGATGGTGGCGATTGCCCCGGCGATCGCCAAGGCCAACTGGGTACGCCCGGTGGCACGCATAGCATCCCTCGGCGCGATCGCTACGGCGGTCATTGCGCTTTTGATGATCCCCTTGCTGTTCAAGCTTCCGGCGCTGACCGAGTTTTCTGAAGTACTCGGTGACGACGTACGCCGCAAGTCGATCTGGTTTGACTCCCCCCGGTACGCTCCACATTTCTGGAACGTTCTGGTCCTGTTGACGCTGGCGTTGGTCGGAATTGCGATGGCGTACGTGATGGCCATCCCGGACTTTGCTGCGATTCGTGACCACGGCAGCGGCTGGAAGCAGCGCTGGGGCAAGAAACTGGCCCGCGGGTTCTACGGCCGCCCGCAGCAGTGGGAATGGCTCAAGATGCGTATCGGCATCACCGGCGCCATTTACTTTGCGATGCTCCTGTTCACGAACTTCACGTTCAGTCTTGACTTCGCGGTAAGCCTGGTTCCCGGTTGGAAGGACTCGGTCTTCCCCTTTTACCACACGATCAGTTCCTTCCAGGCAGGTCTGGCCTTCGTCATCATCGGAGTCTGGGCGGCACGTCGCTGGGGAGGAATGAACCAGTACGTAGGCCACGAGCAAATGTGGTCACTCGGTAAGTTCATGCTTGCGACCACCCTGTTGTGGTTCTATTTCTTCTACTCCAGTTTCATCGTGTTCTGGTACGGACGATCTGAGTCTGACTCGGCGACGATCAAGCTGCTTGTGTCCGGTCCCTACGTCTACCTGTTCTGGACGGTCTTCTTCCTGGTGTTCATCATCCCGTGGTGGATCATGATCTGGAACAAGGTCAGGGACAGCGTATGGGGACCGCCGATCGCTGCCTTTATCATCCTGTTTGGACTGTTCCTCGATCGCATCAGGATCTATGTAGCATCCTGGAGTGCGGTTCCGGACGATCTTGAACTTGCAACTACCGACATTTTGCAAGAGATGCCGGACACCATGTGGCCGGACGTATTTGACGTGTTCATCATGGTCGGCCTCCCGGCGCTCGGTCTGCTTTCGATCCTGTTGGTGACCCGGTTGGTTCCGTTGGTGTCTCTCTGGGAGATTCAGCAATCACGCCTGATAACCAAACCAATACGGTTCCTGAGGAGCCACGTCATGTTGGTGGGTAAACCCGACTAATGCAACAGCGACGCATACTCGACGAATTCACCATAAACCGCGAGCTTCTGCGCGGGAATCTGGCGACGCCCAAGTGGTGGCTGCCTACGGTTCTTGGCCTCCTCGTGGTAGTGCTATTCGGCTTCACCCTGATGGGTATCATGTTCAACCGCGGCCTTGGCGTCACGGGTTTGAGCAGGCCCGTCTACTGGGGTCTGTTCATTACCACCTTCGTGTTCTGGGTCGGTATCAGCCACGCCGGGATCATGATCTCGGCAATTCTCCGTCTGACTCAGGCGGAGTGGCGGAGGCCTGTGACACGTGCGGCAGAACTCCTTACCGTGTTCTCGCTGTTGACAGCATTGTTCTTCCCGCTCATCCACGCCGGACGGCCGTGGAGAATCTTCTACTGGATTACACCGTTCGACTTCTCACGCGGCATTTTCCCGAACGCCCGCTCACCGTTGATATGGGACCCGTTTGCGATCGGCACCTACCTCACCGGTAGCACGCTGTTCCTGTACGTTGCGCTCCTACCCGACCTTGGCGTGCTACGTGACCGTACGACCGGTTGGAAGCATTCTTTCTACACTGTTGCTTCGCTCGGCTGGCGCGGTAACCCGCGACAGTGGCGACTTCAGACCGTGGCGGGAATCCTGCTCTCGGCTTTGATGCTCCCGATCTTCGTATCGGTCCACAGCATCGTGTCGTGGGACTTTGCCGTGACACCTGCTGTTGAGGGCTGGCACTCCACCGTTTTCGCCCCCTACTTCGTCGTAGGCGCGGTTCACTCAGGTGTGTCCGCAGTTGTGACGATGATGGCGCTCATGCGCTGGCTCTGGGGCTGGGACAACTACATCCGTCCGGAACATTTCGACGCGCTCGGAAGGCTGCTTATTGTCGTAGCGTGTGCATGGCTGGGTCTCACGTTTGCGGAGCTCATCTTTGGTGTCTACAGCCTGGAGGCTCCTGAACGGGCGCTTCGTGAAATGCAAATGTTCACGTGGCCCTGGAACCTCTTATTCTTAATCTTCTTCTTAACGGCCTTTGCTATACCTGTGCCGTTATGGTTCTTTAAACGTGTCCGGAACAACATAGCGATGATGTTCTGGACGTCCATCCTAGTGAACATCGGGATGTGGCTCGAACGTTTCTTGATCATTGTCCCGGGACTCTCAAGAAAACAGCCGTTCGTATTCACGTGGGATTCATATCAGGTAAGCCCCCTCGAGTGGGGCCTCCTGCTGTGGTCGTTCGCATGGGTATTGATGTTGATGCTGTTGTTCTCCAAGTTCTTCCCGTTGATACCGCTTTTCGAGACCAAAGAAAGCCAGGTTTTCACGACCGATGTCCAGATCGGGCGCGTGACCATGCCGGCTGTAATCAGGGAATTGGATTAGGTAACGCACGATGGCAGCAGCAAATAGCGTTCTAGGGCTTTACGACACACCCGATGCCGGCGCCAACGCCATGGACGGACTCAAGGCCGCCGGGTTTGAGCTTGGCACTTTCGACGTGCTCACCGGCACGCCGTATCCAGAGGGCGCGTTCGGTGAATATGTTCCTCAGCACAGGCTTTTCCGATTCCCGTTCTTCGGGGCCATCGTGGGCCTGACTCTGGCCATCCTGTTCACAGCGGGCACACAACTCGCCTATCCGGTGGTCACGGGTGGTAAGCCGATCCTGGCTGTATTCGCCATGCTGATCATTGCTTACGAACTGACGATGCTTGGGGCGGTCATAGCGACCGTGGTCGGCATCATCTTTGAGTCACGTCTGCCTAACCTGAACCTCGGCGCGTACGACACACGGATCACCGAGGGTTACATCGGTGTCGTCGTGGAGTGCGAGGACGACCGATTGGAAGAGGCACGCGGAGTGCTACAGACAGCCGGCGCTCTGGAGATCAAAACGGCTTGAGTCTTCGAACGACAGATATCTCGCGCAACGTCCGATCCCGCTTCGCGGGCCGTCGCATGCTGATCGCGCTCGCATCTTTTGCCCTTCTGGCGACCGCATGTGTGCAAGAAAGCGGCACGTACCCGATCGAGATCTTCACCGAGATGCACTATTCGCAGTCTTATCGCTCACAGGAGATTCCACGTCTTAGCGGTGTTGAGTCTGCGGTGGCGTACAACGGTGAGGGCGATGCCCAGACCGTGTCAAACATACTCCCAGCGCGAGAGGCACATGCCTACGACGCCGGAGCCGGAGCCGAGTTGTTCCGGGTTAACTGCTCCGCATGCCACGGTCAGGCAGGCCTTGGCGACGGACCGGCCGCAGCACACATCACATCACCAAACTCGGCGTGGGCGACGGACAACGGGTCTCCGTACAACGGACCGCCCGACCTCCAGGTAACACGTACCCGTATAAATGAAGATGCAATGTTCAGCATCATCACGAACGGGATCCTCGTAATGCCAAGGTTCGGCCCGCTTCTTTCGGAAGCCGAGCGCTGGGACGTGGTGCGGTATATCTTCGATACATCCGGAACCGGTCTCGGGCAGTAAGTCCTTAGGCAGCACGGTCTTAAACCCGGGTCAATTGACCCGGGAGTCATCAACCGGCGATACCATGGAGTCATGGGACTCGTCACGGAAATAACCAGACCCTCGGAGTACGGTGCCGGGGCGCGGTAAGCAAATTGAGCTACGCCGTCATAATCCGCACCATCTCGATAACCGCCCTGTTGTTGGCGGCAACCTTTCCGTTGTTTGACGGTGCGTCGGTGCACGCCCAATCTGGCGACACGACAGATAACGTCGGATCGCCTGAAATCACGTCCGCGATCCTGATCGGGCCCGATCAGGATCGTGAATTTGAGAAACGCGCTCAGGGTCTTGAAAAGCAGTTGATCTGCCCTATCTGTCCCGGCGAGACGCTCGACCAGTCCTTCGTCCAGATCAGTCAGGATATGAAACGCATTCTTCGAGAGAAACTCCAGGAGGGTCAGGACGAAGGTCAGATAAAAGACTTCTTCGTCGCTCGCTACGGCACAAGCGTTCTGGCAGCTCCACCGCGATCCGGCTTCAACCTTATGACATGGATAGTCCCGCCCATCGGCATAGCCCTGGGAGTCGTCGGGCTGTTTTTCGTGATGCGACAGATGCGCCGGGGGAGCGTTAATCCTGTTGCCGCGGGCGTGGGAGGGATGATCCCGGGCGAATCCGTGGGTGGTGATCTGGACGACTATCTCGCCGAGGTCGACCGTGATCTTGCGATACATGATTCCCCTGGTGGCGATCATGGCGTCGACCACGGCGACGAGAATGACAGGAGCTCTGAAGCCTAGATGGCAGATCTCGGCACGATGTCCCTGCTGCTTGCGTTGGCGCTGGCGGTCTACGCGGGAGTTGGTTCGGTTGCGGGCGTAAAGCTTGGTTCAGGCGATCTCGTGATGAGCGCGCGGCGTAGCGCATACATGGCAGGACTTGCGCTGGCGGTCGCTGTCGGAGCGCTGGTGTACGCCTTCGTCACACACGACTTCTCGATCGAATACGTACGAGGTCATAGCGACCTGGCGCAGAGCCAGGCGTACACATGGGTAGCGATGTACGCCGGTAATGAAGGCTCGCTCCTGTACATCACTGCCATCTTCACCGTGATGTCCATGGTCGCAATCTACGTAACTCCCCGGCGGCTTGAGCCGTCCCGCCCGTACATAATCGCCATCCTGATGGGCATCAGCGTTTTCTTCCTCACCGTGCTGCTGACGCTCGCCGACCCGTTCGCTCCTGCCCTTTTCGATGACGGCCGCGCCATCGGCGTTAACCCCCTTCTACGACACCCGGGCATGTTCATACACCCGCCGCTCCAGATGGCGGGCCTTGTGGGCGTCGCGATTCCGTTCGCATTCGTCGGTGGGGCGATGATCGCCGGGCAGACCCGTGACCAGTGGCTTGACGCAGCCCGGGTCAGCGCGATCCTCGTCTGGGCGACTTTAAGCGCAGGCCTGCTTATAGGCGCATGGTGGGCTTACACGATTCTCGGCTGGGGTGGCTACTGGAGCTGGGATCCGATCGAGAACGTGGCCATCATGCCCTGGCTGGTGCTCACTGCCTTTATCCACTCGGTAATGGTCCAGAAGCGCCGCGGCATGTTCAGGATGTGGAACATCGCCCTGCTCTCTATGGCGTTTGTCCTGGCGCAGTTTGGCCTATTCATCAACCGTGGCGGTCCCGTCGTATCCGTGCACTCGTTCGGGGCTTCGACGATCGGGAGCGTCTTCCTGGGCTTCATGCTGTTCAGTCTGCTATTTGCGCTCGTCATATTCCTGTGGCGTTATCCGATGCTCAAAAGCGATCGGCCGCTTGAGTCATTCCTGTCTCGTGAAGCCAGCTTTCTCGTCAACAACTTCCTGTTCCTAGGGGTGACATTTGTGACCCTGTGGGGCATTCTGTTCCCTCTGTTTTCTGAGTTTGCGAACAACGAGACGGTTACCGTTTCAGCGCCCTGGTACAACCAGATAAACGGCCCGATCCTGCTAGCTATCGTCATTCTGATGGGCATCGGCCCACTGCTTCCGTGGCGCCGAACCACCGCGACAAGCGCGCGGCGATGGCTCAGTATCCCTGTCGGCATAAGCCTCGCGACGATGGCGCTACTCTGGATATCTGGCGTACATGAGTTGTGGGCGATTGTCGGGTTTGGAGCTCTCTCCATGGTGATGTCCGCCGTCATGGAAGAGTGGTACCGCGGCACGATGGCGCAACGCCGGGCCGGTCTTAACTTTGCGACCGGATGGTGGCGCATGGTGAGCGGGAACCGGCCGCGGCACGGCGGCTACATCGTGCACATCGCGATAATCGCTCTTGGCATCGGGATCATCGGCACGAACTTCTTTCAACAGAGAGCCGATGTAGCGCTCGCTCCGGGGGAAAGCTTCACCCTTGACGAATATCGGGTCGAATACGTCAGCACAGAGAACGAACTGCGCGTAGACCGGATTTCGGAGTGGGCGAACGTCAACGTATATAAAGACGACGAACTGATCGCAAGTCTGGCGCCGTGGCGGGCCTTCTACCCGGTGTTCAATATGGCATCGGTCCGCGCCTCCGTGTACAACGTCCCGCTTGTGGACATCCCAGGGCTGCCGTCATATCTGGACCCGGGCCTGGAAGACCTGTACATAGTCCCGAGCGAGTTCCTTGAAGATGGCCGCGTGGTATTGCGTATCAGCATCAATCCGGCGGCGTGGTGGCTCTGGGTCTCAGGCCCGATATTCATCTTCGGGACGATAATCGCCCTATGGCCGGCTCCCCTTCTGGAGCGTCGTACTGTGCCAGTACGCACACGAACCCCGTCCACGCCTCAGACCGCCAGTTCCGTAGGTGTGTGAATCTTGTCTCGAATTAAAGTGGCATGCCGATAGCCCTTGGGGCCATAGTGGCGCTTGTATCGCTGGTCGTAATCGCCATCCCGTTCATACGTCGTTCCGGCGCAGTGCTATCCGCGCGATACACCAGTGAGGTGGACCGGCTGACAAGTCTCAGTTCTGATCTGTACGAGCGGATCGGTCTGTTGCAGGCCGACCATGCGACGAAAACGGTCACGGATGAGGATTATCAGCACCAGCTCCTTGAACTGAGAATCGGGGCCGCTGAAACGATAAGGCTGCTGGACCAGCTTGGATATGAAGAAGAACCTCAAAACGCCCCGGCCTCTTTGACCCGGGAATCGCTTGAGGAAGAGATCGCAGCGCTCAGACTAGCCGGCTCCCGACGGGATTCTGGGGGCAATAGAGAGTCCGAGTCTGACGGTGCCGGAATGACCGGAAAGACGGAGTTGAGGGACAAGTGAGATCTGCCGAATTGATATCTCCGATAAGGCACAGGCCCTATATGAAGGTCATGGCTATCGTGGCGCTGTTTGCCGTTATCGGCCTTTTCACGTCCGCGGACAGCAACAGTGCCCTTGCACAACGGCCTACCCCGGATCGCGTGGCAGGAGCGGTTAGCAATGGCACGGCAGGCGCCGATGTTCCGGAAGGCTTCGAGATAACACTGTTGGGCTTCAGGGACGGCGGATTTGTTGATCAACAGATCGCGACCGTTGGCCCGGGCGATCCATTGTTCGAGTTCACGAATCTGATGAAAGACGAGGACATCGAGTATCGACTCGCCTGGGAGTACGGCGGGGTCACGGATTCGATCTTTCTGGTTGACGAGGTCGCGCCGCAGAACCTTCCGATTGTAATTTATGAGACGACAGACTCCCTGGAAAATATCCGGGTCGGGGCACACGCGACAATCATCCCGACGGTGGTCGGATCAGACCGCCTTATGGGCGTCCTGGACCTGGTAACACTCCGAAATGACGGCGATCGCACGTTTGTCCCGGACCCTTCAAACCCGAATTTCACCGGGCTGAACATGCTCAGGTTCAGCCTCCCCAGAGGCTATGAAGAGCTGGCGGTAGATAGTGTCCTGCCGCAGGGCCAGTTGCTCGAGATCGACACCGGATTCGCCATGACCAACCCGATCCCTCCGGGCGAACACGAAATTCTGTACAGCTACGCCATCAACTATTCAGGGACCGCACTTGAATTTACGAGAACGCTGGCATTTGGAGTCGACGAGCTTCGTGTCCTGATCCCGCCGGAGTTTGGCGATGTCGTGGCGGATGGCATGGAGCCGACGAAGACAACCGAACTCGGCGAGACGGTTTACAAAGAGTTTTCAGGTACCGGCTACGAGCCGGGCTTCAAGATGAATTTTGCGATCGTGAACCTGCCTCAGCCGGGTTTGTTCAAGCGCATGAACGAGTCGATCCCCGGCGGCAACGTAGTCGTGTTTGGATTCCCGTTTGTAATCGCTATCGTGATGGCCGGCATTGTCATTTACGTGCTCACGTCGAGTCGTCGCCGCGGCCTGATGCCGGCGGTATCGCCGTCCGAGCGGATGGAGATCCTCAAGCAGATCGTGGAGTTGGACGAGCGACTTGAGACGGGTGAGATCGACGCCGATGAACACGAGACAAGCCGGGATGCGCTGACCGCTCGCGCCCTTGCAGGAATGGATACCGAAGCGCCTCCGGCCGATGATCAAGATGAGCCTGCCAAGAAGGACGACTCCTTTCCCGCTTAAGTATTAGATGGCGCCGGGACATAGGCGATTATTTTCACGCTCTAATCGAAAGCGCTAGCGGCGTTTGGAGCGTATATGAGGTCGTAGAATTGCATTACGACCCGCCACCAGTTCCGAACGTCTCACTACCTCTGAATGACACAACGCAAGATCATCGGCTTCGCCGTCCTGGTGCCAACAACGCTGATCGGATTACTGCTTATCTGGGCGGTCATTCAGAACGACGGCAATCCCGGCGGACTGGCGGTCAATCAGACGCTCGGTGAGCGAGACGTACCGGGTGCGTTTGGTCAGGAAGCCGCCAGCTTTGAGCTCCCGTCCATCGACGGCGACGGCATGGTGCGGCTATCTGACTACCTCGGGAAGGTCGTGCTCGTTGATTTTTGGTCCTCGTGGTGTCCGCCCTGCCGGCAGGAAAGCCCGGCTCTGGAAGCAGCCTACGAAGATTTTCGCGATCTTGGAGTCGCGTTTGTAGGCATCGCCATATGGGATGTCGAGAGCGAGACTCGGAAGTTCAGAGACGCCTTCGATCTCAAGTACCCGATAGTGTCCGACTCAAACGGCAGGGTTGCCGTCGAATGGGGTGTCGTTGGAATACCCGAGAAGTTCTTTGTGGATCGCGAGGGTCGGGTCGTGAAAAAGTACGCCGGGCCGATGACGCGCGACAAGCTCGGGTTGGAGCTGCGAGAGGTCCTGGCGATGAGCTCGGAATCAGCGGCGGTGCTTCCGTAGATCTAGCCACGTGACCCCAGGGGCACCTGGATGATGTCGTGAGGGTCTCGAAGGACCGAATTAGGGCAACAACGCGCTGGCGTCATGCCACTTTCCAGAGCGGCACACCCCACTCCCTGACCTTCTCCCGACCGGGAGAACGGATTCAAGAACTCGCTTGCATATGCGGAGCAAGCCCAGCCCCTGCACGTTTATGTGACTAGGCGCGATATTTTGATCGCACTTAGTTCATGTACGACCCGCCGTTTAGGTTGATGCTCTGGCCGGTGATGTTTTTGGACCTGTCAGAGGCCAGGAATGCAGCGAGTTTACCGACGTCTTCGGGCGTTTGTTCCCTGCCGAGCGGTGTCGACGCTTCCAGTCGTTGATCGAATACCTGTCGGCCGGTCAGGACGGTCTCCCCGGATTTGATTAGATCACGCTCTGCGATCTTCTCCCACAGCGGGGTCCACAACAGTCCCGGACATATGCAATTCACGTTGATGTTAAACTCCGCCAGCTTGAGCGCGAAGCCCTGACTGACGTTGATCGCCGCGGCCTTGGAGGCCGAGTAGTGGGCTAAACCGCCTGTCCCGCGTCTGCCCGCTCCTGAAGCAATATTGACGATTCGCCCTGAACGACGCTCCGTCAGATGGTCCTGAAAGCTGGACGTCGTGTTGACGATTCCGATCACGTTGACGTCGTAAGTCGCCTCCCAGTCCTCGGGACTTGGGCTGCTGCGCTGCCACCAACCGGGAGCGCCGCCGACGCCTGCGTTGTTGACCAGGATGTCGATGTGGCCAAGCTCAGTTATCGCGGTTGAGGCCAGTGCGTCCGTCGATTCCCGGTCGGTAACATCGGCTTGTACCGCGAGCGCGCTCCGGCCAGACGACCGGATCTCGTCTGACACAGCCTCTGCCGCGGCAAGATCAATGTCCGAGACCACGATGGCAGCCCCACGCTGCGCCAAAACATGCGCAATGCCCCGCCCGATTCCGCTGCCTGCGCCGGTAACGACTGCGATTCGATCATCCAGTTCTGGCACTCAAGCCCTCCCAGTTCCGGCTCTTGAAATAGTGTGAAATTCAGGCGTCTTGACGCCTCAGTTCAGGAACGCGCCGCCGTCCACATTGAGTGATTGGCCGGTAATGTTCCGGGCGTCTTCTGACACGAGGAAGACGATGGCGTCCCCGATATCCTCGGGCGTCTGTTCCCTGCCGAGCGGCATCATGGCCTGAACCGTGCGATCAAACACCTGTCGGGCCGTCAGACCCTCGTAGTCCGGATTTGCGAGCGCATACCGGGCGCCCACCTGCTCCCACATCGGCGTCCAGAGGAGGCCCGGGCACACGGCGTTTAC
>Ga0066376_10001761_pt1 | contig 20766 bp, 18 predicted proteins | sample Knorr_S15_td_Bot_FD_77009 | JGI IMG/M metagenome (GOLD analysis project Ga0066376, IMG submission 77009) | Marine microbial communities from Southern Atlantic Ocean transect - Knorr_S15_td_Bottom_ad_5009_LV_A | ecosystem: Environmental > Aquatic > Marine > Oceanic | place: Southern Atlantic...
CCAGCAGATCGCCGGACGGCTCGCCGGCGACCATGAACAGGGTGGTCACGCGTCCCCGGGCGGGACGCCGATGACGAACAGAGCCGCCGCGTCCGCCGCCGCGACGACGGCGGCGCGATCGATCACAAGAGCGCCGCCGGCCTCGATGGCGATGCCCACAAGACCGGCCGCCAGGGCGCCGTCGACGGTCGCGGGGCCGATCGCCGGCAGGTCGACGCGCGCCTCCTGGCCCGGTTTCTTGAGCTTCACCAGTACCCCGCCCGGACCCTCGCGGCGCAGGCCGCGGCAGCGCTCGAGCAGTGCGTCGGTGCCCTCTATGGCCTCGACGCCGAGCACCATGCCCTGCTGCACGACCACGGCCTGGCCGATATCGAGGGACCCCAGGGCGCGCGCCACCCGGCAGCCGAGCGCGATGTCGGCCCGCGCCGCCTCGTCGGGAGCCGAGGCGCCGAGTGGGCCCATGGGGGCCAGGATATCGGGCAGGAAGCTGTCGATGCCGACGACGCGGAAGCCCTCGCCTTCCAACTCGCCGATGATCAGGGAAAGCAGCTTGTCGTCGCCGCTGGCGTGGTCGTTCCTGCGCAGGCCGGCGACCAGCTTGAGCGCCCTGCCGTCGAGCCGCAGGCTGGTCAGGGACGGCCGTTTGATCGGGCCGGCGAAGACGACTTCCTCCGCGCCCCGCCCGTGAAGCAGGGCGATGACGCGTTCCACGGCGCCGAGGTGGACCCACTCATGGGGCGCCGAGCCGATCACCTCGGGGTCGGTGATGCCCTTGTGGGCGATGATGAAAACCTCGCGTCCGCTGCTCTCGCAAGCGGCGACGATATCGCCCGGAAGCGGCCCCGCGCCGGCCAGCACGGTGAGACGAGGGAGGCGGGGCGAAGCCCTATGTTGCGTCACGATTTTGCGTCACGGTGACTTTCGGCTGGCAGACCGGACGGCTGCTTTCGGCCTGGATGAAGTCGACGATGTCCATGACCACCGGGTTGTCGGCGAACTGCTCGGCCACCTCCGCCAGGCGTTCGGCCATGGTGCCGCCATCGGCGAAGACCATGCGATAGGCGGTGCGCAGGAGGTGGATGTCTTCGCGGCTGAAGTCGCGGCGCTTGAGGCCGATGATGTTCAGGCCGCATAGGCTGGCGCGCTCGCCCATGACCGAGCCGAAGGGAATCACGTCCTGTTCGACCCCCGACATGCCGCCGATCATGGCGTGGCGGCCGATGCGCACGAACTGATGCACCGCCGACAAGCCGCCGATGATGGCGTAATCGCCGACGGTCACATGGCCGCCCAGGGTGGCGTTGTTGACCATGATGACATGATCGCCGATGATGCAGTCATGGGCGATATGGCAGGCCACCATGAACAGGCCGCCATCGCCGACCCGGGTTACCATGCCGCCGCCCGCGGTGCCGGGATTCATGGTGACATGTTCACGGATGATGTTGTTGTCGCCGATAATCAACTCGGAAGGCTCGCCGTCATATTTCAGATCCTGGGGCGCGAGGCCGATGGAGGCGAAGGGAAAGATGTGGCACCGGGCGCCGATCGCCGTGCGGCCGCCGATCACCACATGGGCCTCGAGGGTGACGCCGGCGCCGAGCGTGACCTGCTCGCCGATGACGCAATACGGGCCGATGGTCACGGAATCGGCAATCGCCGCGCCGGGGGAGACGATGGCCGTATCGTGGATCACCGGCGGCTTCGCCGTCGTCATGGCTTGATCAGTCATCGAGGATCATCGCGGCGATGGTCGCTTCGGACATCAGGACACCGTCGACCCTGGCTTGGCAATCGAATTTCCAAACCGCTCCCCGCTGCTGCTTGGTGGCGATATGGATGTGCAGGGTATCGCCGGGCACCACGGGCTTGCGGAACTTGGCATGGTCCACGGAGATGAAATAAACCAGCTTGCCTTCGGCCTCGGCGCCCAGGGTGGCGACCACCAGCACCGCGGCGGTCTGGGCCATGGCTTCGATGATCAAGACGCCGGGCATGACTTTCCGTCGCGGGAAATGGCCTTGAAAATGCGGCTCGTTGACCGAGACGCTTTTAATTCCGGTGGCGCTTTTACGCGGGACGATGTCGATAACGCGGTCGATCATAAGGAATGGATAGCGATGGGGAATCATCGCCATGACACGCTCGATATCGACATCGAAGCTGGTCGTTTCCAGGGGTTCCACTTCCGCCATCATCTCTTGTCCTTACGCTGAGCCAGTCGCGAATCCTTACGCTGAGCCAGTCGCGAAAAGGCGATCAACTGGCGTTTCCATTGCCGCGCAGCGATGGCCGGTGCGCCGCCGTATTCCTGGCCGCCCTCCAGGTCATGGATGACGCCGGATTGCGCGGCGAACCTCGCCCCATCACCGATGACGAGATGGCCGGCGAACCCGGTCTGCCCCCCGACGACAACATAATCGCCGAGTTTCGTGCTGCCTGAAATACCAACCAGGCTGACGATGACACAGCCCTTGCCCAGTTGGACGTTATGGGCGATTTGCACGAGATTATCAATCATGCAGCCATCACCGATGATCGTATCGTTGCCGCTGCCCCGGTCGATGGTGGTGTTGGCGCCGACTTCCACATCGTCGCCGATGATCACCCGGCCGACCTGGGGAATGCGCAAATGCCCCTCCGGGCCCGTGGCGAAGCCGAAGCCGACCTGACCGATGCGCGCCCCCGGATAAATCATCGCCCTCTCACCGATCAGACAATGGCTCAGCGAAGCCCCCGCGCCGATGCGGCTGTCCCGGCCCAGGACGACTCCTTCCTCGAGGACGGCGTTGGCGCCGATATGACAGCCTTCGCTGATTTCGCAGCCCTTGGCAATGGAGGCGCCCGGGTCGATCCGGCAACCGGTGGCGATCCGGGCCCGGTCGTCAACATGGGCGGCGTTCGAAATGCCGGGCTCGAGCCTGGCTGGGGGGTAGAAGGCGCGGGCGATGCGGGCGAAGGCGAGATACGGCTGCTCGCTCAACAGCAGCTCCACGCCCGGCGGCGCACGGTCCGCGTGTTTGGCGGCGAGAATGCAGGCCCCGGCGCCGCTGCTCTCGAGAGCGCCGATATATTTATTGTTGTCGAGAAAGGCGATATCGCTGCCTTGCGCGCGATCCAGGGGCGCCAGGTCGGTGATGCATCGCTCGCCATCGACGTCGGGCGCGAGCACCGCCTGGCTGACCTCGGCCAGCATCGCCAAGGTAAACGGTCCTTGTCTGGCAAAGAACCTGGGATCGGCCATGATCAGTTTTGCGTCACCAGGGTACCATATGTCTAAGTCGGAACACTAGGGTACCTGGACCAAGGGCAGGCGCTCGTTGAGAATTCGGATGATGTCTTGTGAAATGTTGAGATTGTCATCGACGAAGATGATCTGCTGGCGCGACAGGACCAGATTGAAGTTCTTCTCCTGGGAAAGCTCGAGGATGATCTCGTTGATGACGAGCTGTACTTGATTCATGCCGTATTCGAAGGCCCGATCGAGTTTCCGTTTGCGGTCCTGCACCTGGCGTTGAACCTGGGCGACCTTGGCCTCGAATTCCCGGCGTTTCAGGGCGAAGGCCTCGGCGGAAAGAACGGTGCGCTGGCGAACCAGTTCCTGATCGTCGGCGTGCAGGTCTTTTTCCTGTTGGGATATCTCCTCCTGATAGGTCTTCCTGCGCGTCTCGATCTGCGTCTTAATGTCGACCATGGCGGTCGAATTCTTCTGAATGAGTTGATAATTGAGGATGGCGATCCGCGATTCGGGTAAGGCCTGCGCCTGCGCCTGCGCGGAACCTAGGGCGGCGTAGACGAGAAATATCGCTGTAAACAGAGGAGGTATGGATAGGGTCACGCTGCTAGAACCTCGCTCCGAAGCTAAACCGGATAACTTCTTTTTTATCGAAGCCCTCCTTGAGGACCGGGAAGCCGAAATCGATCAGTATGGGTCCCAGGGGCGATTCATAGGACAGGCCGAAACCGACGGAGGCACGCAGTTCCGATCCGTCAACCAGATCGGCGCTGCTGACATCTACGTCGGTCAGGGTGCCGATATCCGTAAACAATCGGCCGCGCATATCCACAGCGGTTACGATCCCGATGGGGAAGCTAATCTCGGCGGTGGTCGTGGCGAAGGTATTTCCGCCCAGGGGATCGTCCGTCTGTATGTCGCGGGGACCGATGCCGGCGATGGAGAACCCGCGAAAGCTCTGTCCACCGATGAAGAAACGTTCATTGATCCTGATATTTTCGCCGAACAAGCCGAAGACGTTGCCGAACGATGCGGAGAGTGAGCCCGTGAAAAAATCGGTGATCGGGTAGTAATACGCTCCGGAAAGCCTGTTCTTGATGTATTTGGCGTTGCCGCCCAGTCCCGCTATGTTCTGTTCGAGACGCACCACATAACCTTCGCTCGGGCTGAACACGGAATTGCGAACGTCGTAGGATATTGTATGGCCGAAGGCGGAGGTCACGCGTACGCCGCTATCGGCCAGGATGAGCGGCGAGATATCGGCATTGAAGTTGCCGAGGTCGCTGCGCTGAAAGCTATAACGCACGGAATGGTTGATATTTTCCGTCAGGGCGTAGCCAAACCGCAAGACGCCGCCCCGCGAACTGTCACTGAAGTTATCCTGGTCGGTGAGGTCCGTATCGCGGATAAACACATCCACCCCGGCGGATAGCTGGCGGCCCAGGAAATAGGGCTCGGTGAACCCCAGGTCGATCTGCTGCCGGATGCCGGAGAGCAGGAACGAGAGGCGCAGTTTTTGCCCCCGGCCGAGCAGGTTGCGCTCATTGATCGAGACATTCAGCAGCGGGCCTTCGGTCGAGGAGATTCCGGCGCCGAAGGTAAGCTGTCCGGTCGACGTTTCGGACACCTCGACGTCGATGATCGTCTTGTCGGGCTCCGATCCTGTCTTCTGAGTGATATTGACGGAGTCGAAAAAACCTAGATTTTGAATGCGCTGCCGGGAGCGCCTGTATTTCGCCGCGTTGAACGCGTCACCCTCCACGAGACGGAATTCCCGGCGAACCACCTTATCCAGGGTGCGGAAATTGCCCGCGATGTTGATCCGTTCGACAAATACCCGGGGGCCTTCGGCAATTTCATAGACCAGGTCGACGATCAGATTCTCGCGGTCGCGTTTCGTACGCGGTCGGATATCGACAAAGGCGAAGCCGAGATTCCCCACGGTGTCGGTCAGGGCTTGAATGCTGTCCTCGATCTGGGAGGCATCGTACCAATCGTCTTGGACGGACTTCACATCCTCGAACAGCTCATCGATGCTGAGATCGCGCAGCTTGCTGTCGATCGCGATCGTACCGAAGCGGTAGCGTTTGCCTTCATCCACGGTGAAGGTAATAAAAAACCCCGTGCGGTCGCGGGTCAGTTCTGCGGCCGCCGATATGACCCGGAAATCGGCGTAGCCTTCCGATAAATAAAATGTCCGCAGCAGATCGCGGTCGAAGGTCACCCGGTCGGGGTCATAGGTGTCGTCCGAGGTGAAGAAACTCAGCAGGGAGGATTCTTTCGTCAGGATGACGTCGCGCAGGTCGCCGTCGCTGAATCGCCGGTTTCCGATGAAATTGATGCGCTTGATTTCGGTTTCCGGGCCCTCGTCTATCTCGAATACCAAATCGACGCGGTTCTGGGCCAATTTGATGATCTGAGCGTTCACGGTGGCGGCAAATCGGCCGCTGCGCCGGTAAATTTCGGCGATCCGCGCGACATCCTTCTGGACCTTCGTGCGGGTGAAGACGACGCGCGGGCGCAGCTCGACCTCGTTGGACAACACCTCGTCCTTGATCCGTTTGTTGCCCTCGAACGCGATGCGGTTGATGATCTGGTTCTCTTCGATCCGGACCACCAGGGTATTGCCCTCGCGTAACATATTGACGTTGGCAAAAAGCCCGGTGGCGAACAGATTCTTGAGAGATTTGTTGATCAGCGCGGGGTCGAAGGGATCGCCGACCGATATGAACAGATAGGATTTGACGGTCTCCGCCTCGATACGCTGGTTGCCGTCGATGCGGATGGCGTTGATGACGCCACCCGATGTCTGCGCCCGCGCTTCGGGCGCGGGCAGCCCCGCCGACAACATGGTCGCTAGCAACCCAATCAACCAGATAAACCGAAACAAAATACCCCCTTCGATCTACCGACCCGGTGGTTCAAGAAAGCAAGTTGATGATGAAATCCACCACTTGAAGCTGCACGAGATCGTTCCAGGTCGCGAAGATCATGAGGCTCAATACCATCGCGAGCCCGACACGAAAACTGTATTCTTGCGCCCTCTCCCCCAAGGGTTTGCCGCGAATCGCCTCATAGACGTAAAACAACAAATGCCCGCCGTCGAGCATGGGCACCGGAAATAAGTTGATAAGACCAAGGTTTATGGACAGCACGGCCATGAACCAGAACACCGTGACCAGGCCGTCCTCGGCCACCTGTCCCGAAACCTGGGCGATGCGGATCGGCCCGCCGAGTTCTTCCGCGCTGCGATTGCCGGAGATGATCTGGCCGAGCGCATCGAGGGTCGCCATGGTCAGCGACGCGGTTTCCTCGACCGCCGCCCAGACCGCCTTGAGCGGGCCGTGACGCACGAATTCGACGCCCTTCCTGCCGACTCCGATCTGGCCGAACTTCTGGCGGTTGCCGAATCCGTCGGTCACTTCAACCCGACGCGGAATCATCACCAGTTCGATCACCTCGCCGTCGCGCTCAATGGTGAACAGGAGGGATTCGCCGACGCTGGCCCGGACGATGCGCTGGACCATCTCGAAGCGGTCGATCTCGGTGTCGTCGATGGCCGTGATCCTGTCGCCGGGGATCATCCCGGCGGCGGCCGCCGCGCCGTCGGGCTGGACGATGCTGATGAGCGCCGGGGTGATGCGTTGACCGACGGTGACGAACATGATGGCGAGGATGAAGATGGCGAGGATGAAATTGGCGAGCGGCCCCGCCAGGACAATCGCCGAACGTTGGCCCAGCCGCTTGTGGTGGAATGAGATTGCCTTGTCTTCCGGCTTCATCTCGGGCAGGTCTTCGCCGGGCGTGCTGGCGGCGTCGGCGTCGCCGAACATCTTCACATAGCCGCCGAGCGGCAGCAGGCATACCTTCCAGCGGGTTCCGGTGGTATCGTTCCAGCCGAATATTTCGCGGCCGAAGCCGATGGAAAACACATCGATGCGCACCCCGTTATAGCGCGCAACCAGATAATGGCCCATCTCGTGAATGAACACGATGACGCTGAGAATGAAGATGAAGGACAGGCCGTTAGTCCAGATTAAATTAACTATATCCATATCTTATCAACCGGTTTTGCCGCGCAAGATTAAAGTACCCGAAGCTGCCGTCAGCCCTCAATCAGCGCGCGGACAGCATCACGCGCCGCGGCGTCGAGGCCATAGACATCATCGAGGCTGGTAATTTCGCAACGCGGTACCCGTTCCAATGTCCTTTCGACGATTCGCACAATATCGAGAAAACCGATCCTGCCGGCGAGAAACTCCTGCACGGCCACTTCATTTGCCGCACTCAATATAGTAGGGGCCCCACTCCCCGCCTTCAAGGCTTCGCGGCACAGCTCGAGGGCCGGAAAACGTTCCTGGTCAGGCGGCTCGAAGGTTAATTTGGCGATTTCGGCGAGGTCGAGACGCGCCGCCGGAGACTCAATTCGATCCGGCCAGCCGAGGGTATAGGCGATCGGCGTGCGCATGTCGGGCGCGCCGAGCTGGGCCAGCACCGAGCCATCCACATAGGCCACCAGGCTATGGATCACCGACTGCGGGTGGATCACCACCTCGATACGCTCGGACGGCAGGTCGAACAGGTGATGGGCCTCGATGATTTCGAGTCCCTTGTTCATGAGGGTAGCCGAATCGACCGAGATTTTCACGCCCATCTTCCAATTGGGGTGGGCGACCGCCTGTTCGGGGGTCACCGTCGCCATGGTGTCGAGATCGGTTTCGCGGAACGGACCGCCCGATGCGGTGATGATGATGTGATCGATGGACTCGCGGTGCTCGAAATCGAAGACCTGATAGATGGCGTTATGTTCCGAGTCGACCGGCAGCAGGGTGGCGCCGTGGGCTGTCACCTCGGCCATCATCAGCGAACCCGCGCAGACCAGGGATTCCTTGTTTGCCAGGGCGACGATGGCGCCCTGGCGCACGGCGGCGAGGGTCGCGGCGAGGCCGGCGGCGCCGACGATGGCCGCCATCACCCAATCGACGGGCCGATGGGCGGCTTCGACCACGGCGGCTTTTCCGGCGGCGGCTTCGATACCGGTGCCGTCGAGCGCCTGCTTGAGCGCACCGTAGAGGGCCGCGTCGCCGATCACCGCCAGGCGGGGCTTCAGGCTGCGCGCCTGCTCGGCCAGGCGATCCACGTTGCTTTGCGCGGTAAGCGCTTCGATTTGATATTTTTCGGGATGCCGCTGGAGCAGGTCGATGGTGTTGCAGCCGACCGACCCGGTCGAGCCCAGAACGGTCACCCGGCGCGGCGACGGGCTGGTGTCGTTTGCCACCCGGTCGGTCGGCAGGGTGGTGTCGCTGACGCTGTTCAACGCCATGCCAAGACCCCCTCGCCGCTCATCAGCGCCACCGCGGCGACCGCGGGGGCCGCCGTCAGCAGCCCGTCGAGACGATCGAGCAGGCCGCCATGGCCGGGAATGATAGTACCGCTGTCCTTGACCTTGAAATGCCGCTTGACGGCCGATTCCACCAGGTCGCCGCCTTGGGCGACGACCGCCAGCGCCATGCTGAACGCGATCAGCCCCAGGGTGCCGGGTAAATCGAGGACGGCGGCCGTCACCGCGCCGACCACGCCCGCCGCGATCATGCCGCCGGCGAGTCCCGCCCAGGTCTTCTTGGGGCTGATACGCGGCGCCAGCTTGGGCCCGCCGATCCCGCGGCCGGCGAAATAGGCGCCGATATCCGTCGCCCAGATGACCGCCAGCAGCCAGAGAATGATCGCCAGGCCGGTCTCCGGGGTGGCGCGCAGCCAGGACATGGCGATGCAGGGCACGGCGATGTAGACCAATCCCGCCGCGAGCCATAGAGGCCGCTTCCGTGACGAAGAGCCGCGGCATATGCGGTTCCATTCATAGGCCATCAAGGCGGCGACGATCAGCAGCATGCCATTGAACGCCGCGCCGCCCAGATAGGTCAGGCCGAGGGCGACGGGTGCGAGCACCAGCGCCGATATGACCCGGGTGCGCAATCCGCCTCGCCCGGCGCTGTCGGCGGTCGGGTTAATCGCTGGAGGCGCCATAGCGTCGCTCGCGCCGGTGGAATTCAGTGATCGCGTCCTCGAGGTGAGCCTTGTTGAAATCGGGCCACAGGACGGGGGTGAAGACCAACTCCGTATAGGCTGTCTGCCACAGCAGGAAGTTGCTCACCCGTTGTTCGCCGCTGGTGCGGATCAGGAGATCGGGATCGGGAATACCGGCGGTGTCGAGATAGGATTCGAAAAGTTTCTCGTCGATGGCCTGGCTCTCGAGCGCGCCCGCCGCGACGGCCTCGGCGATGCTCCCCGCCGCCTGGACGATATCGTCCCGGCCGCCGTAGTTGAGCGCCACGGTGAGGGTCAGGCCGGCGTTGTGGGAGGTCTTGCTTTCCGCTTCCTCGATCAGCGCGATGATGCTCTCGGGCAGGCGCTTTCGGTTGCCGATGAAGCGCATCCGGACACCCGACCGCATGAGTTGGTCGAGTTCCCGCTTGAGATAAATCTTGAGCAGCCCCATCAAATCGTCGATCTCGCCCGACGGCCGTTTCCAGTTCTCCGACGAAAAGGCGTAGATGGTCAGATACGAGATGCCGAGTTCGCGGCAATGGGAGACCGTATCGCGCACCACCTCCGCGCCTTGGCGGTGGCCGGCGATGCGCGGCAGCATGCGGGCTTTCGCCCAGCGGCCGTTGCCGTCCATGATGATCGCCACATGACGGGGGGGGCAATCGCCCTGGTTATAGGATGCCGCAGCCTCCATGGATCAGACCTGCATGATGTCTTGTTGTTTTGTCGCCAGCGTATCATCAATCTTGCCGATATGCTCATCGGTAATCGACTGAATTTCATCGCCCCAGATATGCTGGTCGTCCTGGGAAAGATCGCCGTCCTTTTCCATGTGCTTGAGATTGTCCATGCCGTCGCGCCGCACGTTGCGCACGGCGATACGCGCCTGTTCAGCGTATTTGGCAGCGACTCGGCTCAACTCCTCGCGGCGCTCTTCGTTGAGTTCGGGAATCGGCACCCGCACGATCTGGCCGTCGGCCACCGGATTGAGGCCGAGGCCGGCGTTGAGGATCGCCTTCTCCACCGCCTTGACCATGCTCTTATCCCAGACCTGCACGCTCAGCATACGCGATTCGGGTACGTTGACGCTGGCCAGCTGGTTGAGCGGCATTTCGCTTTCATAGGCCGCGACAATCACCGAATCCAGCAGGCTGGCGTTCGCCCGTCCGGTACGCAGGCCTCCGAATTCCCGGAGCAAGACCTCAAGCGCCCCGTCCATGCGCCGCTGGATATCGTCAATATCTGGATCTTCAGCCATGGTGTTACCCCTTCCCCGTGATGCGCAGCTTGGAGTCTTCTTTTTCTTCCTGCTCGGCGATCACCGTGTACTTGCCACCGCCCTTCAGGATGTCGGCGAAGACGCCATGGGAGGCGATCGAGAATACCAGGATGGGGAGTTTGTTTTCGCGGGCCAACGCGATCGCCGCCGCATCCATCACCCGAAGATCGCGACTGAGGACATCCTGATAGGAAAGCCGATCATAGCGCAGGGCGTCGGGTGATGTCTTGGGGTCCGCCGAGTAAACCCCATCGACCTGGGTCGCCTTGAGCAGCGCATCGCAATTCATCTCCACCGCGCGCAACGCGGCGGCGGTGTCGGTGGTGAAATAGGGATTGCCGCAGCCGGCGGCGAAGACCACCACGCGGCCCTTTTCCATATGTCGAAGGGCGCGGCGGCGAATGAATTTCTCGCACACCGTGTCCATGGGGATTGCCGACTGCACCCGTGTCGGCAGGCCCAGATTCTCGAGGGCGCTTTGCATGGCCAGGGCGTTGATGACCGTGGCCAGCATGCCGATATGATCGGCGGTGGCGCGTTCGATGCCGGCCGCCGCGCCCGACAGCCCGCGGAAGATATTGCCGCCGCCGATGACCAGGCAGACCTGAACGCCCATGGCGTGAACGGTAACGATTTCATTGGCGATCCTCTCGACCGTGGTGGGATCGAGACCGTAATCCCGATCACCCATCAGCGCTTCGCCGGATATTTTCAAAAGCACACGGCGATATATCGCGGTCGATGTCATCGCATCCTCGGTATTTCAGGCCGAACCAACACTCCGCCCGGCGAGAGACTACACCATCGGCGGCGCGATCACACCCGGCATCGCCGGGATTGTCAGGCCGATCACCGCGCAGCAGTCTTAGCCCGCTGCCTGGGCCGCGACCTCGGCGGCGAAGTCGCTGGTCTTCTTCTCGATCCCTTCACCGAGGGCGAAACGAACGAAGCCGGCGATCCGCACCTCGGCGCCGATGTCGCCGGCGGCGTTCTCGATGACCTTGGCCAGCTTGTTCTCGCCATCGACCACGAACACCTGCTCGAGAAGGACCACTTCCTCGTAATATTTACGCATGCGGCCAACGACCATTTTTTCAATGATTTCTTCTGGTTTACCGCTTTCTCTCGCCTGTTCTAGGAGAATATTTTTCTCGCGTTCCACGACCGCCTGATCGAGGTCCTCGATGGACAGCGCCTGGGGCTGCGCCGCGGCGATATGCATGGCGATCTGTTTGCCGAGCTGGGTGAGTTTCGCCTCGTCGCCACTCGATTCGAGAGCCACCAGCACTGCGATGCGTCCCAGGTCGGGGGCCGAGGCGCCGTGAATGTAAGTGGCGACGATGCCGCTCTCTACGGTAAGCGCCGCGCAGCGCCGCAATTGGATGTTCTCGCCGATGGTCGAGACCAGGGCGGTGATTTTCTCGGAGACGCTGCCCGCGCCGCCGGGAAAAGCGGTGGCCGCCAGATTATCGATGGAGCCGCCATGGTCGATGGCCAGGGCGGCGACGGATCTGACGAGTTCCTGAAAGTTCTCGTTGCGGGCGACGAAGTCGGTCTCGGCATTGATCTCGACCACGGCCGCGCCGCGCAATTCCGTGGCGACGCCGACCAGGCCTTCGCTGGCCACCCGGCCGGCCTTCTTGGCGGCGGAGGCGAGGCCCTTGGTGCGCAGCCAGTCGACCGCCGCCTCCATGTCGCCGTCGGTTTCGATCAGCGCCTTCTTGCAATCCATCATGCCGGTGCCGGTTCCGGCGCGTAGTTGTTTGACCAGGGCTGCGGTGATTTCGGCCATCTCTGTATGTCCTCGATTCTTAACTTGAGTTCCGTGCTCGACGGGGCGTCGTCAGTCGCTGGAGGGGCTCGCCGCGGTGGGCGTTTCAGCCGCCTTTGCGGTCTCCTCGGCAGGCGCTTCATCCGCCTTTTCAGTCTCCTCGGCGGGCGTTTCAGCCGCTTTCGCGGTCTCCTCCTCGGCGGCCGTCTCTTCGGCCTTTGCGGTCTCCGCCTCGGCGGGCGCGTCGGCCTTCTCGGTGCCGCTCTCGCTCGCCACGGCGACGGTTTCCGGCGCCGCCTCGTCGGCGGGCGCGGCGGCCTCATCGGGTTCGGGCAGGGCTTCGAGAGGGGCTTCTTCAGCCTCGCCGACATCGCCGCCGCTGATCTCCAACTCCTGCTGGATGCCGGCGAGAACGGCATCTCGCATCAACTGGCAATAGAGATTGATGGCGCGAATGGCGTCGTCGTTGCCGGGAATCGGGTAATCGACCAGGTCGGGATCGGAATTGCTGTCGATGATCGCCACCACGGGGATGTTGAGCTTGCGCGCCTCTGCGATGGCGATCTTTTCCTTGTTGGTGTCGATGATGAAGATCACATCCGGCAGGCCGCCCATGTCCTTGATGCCGCCCAGCGCCCGGTCGAGCTTGTTGCGCTCGCGGGTGATCTTGAGCAATTCCTTCTTGGTCAGGCCGGTATTATCCTGCTCGAGCTGTTCATCGAGTTCACGCAACCGCCGGATCGAGACCGAGACCGTCTTCCAGTTGGTCAGCATGCCGCCGAGCCAGCGGTGATTGATGTAGTACTGGCCGCAGCTCTTGGCGGATTCGGCGATCAGATCGGTCGCCTGACGCTTGGTGCCGACGAACAGCACCCGGCTGCCGCCGGCCACGGTGTCGCGCACCAGCTTGAGGGCGCGATGAAGCAGCGGCGCGGTCTGCTGCAGATCGATGATATGGGCGCCGTTGCGCACCCCGAAGATATAGGGGGCCATTTTCGGATTCCAGCGCCGGGTCTGGTGTCCGAAATGGACGCCGGCTTCGAGAAGCTGGCGCATGGAGAACGTAGGCAAAGCCATGATGTCGTTTCCTTTTCCGGTTGCACGTCCGCGGGGAGTGGTCCGATTTACCGACCGGACACCGGAGCGACGGGATGGGGATTGACCCAGCTCGCCGAGGTCCCGCGTGTGAATTTGAGCCCGATGGAGGCATCGAGCCCAGGGGTGGTTTCGAGTGGCAGTTTCTAACCGTTCCCCGCCCGCTCCGCAAGGGAAAAGAAACGCTCTGATTGCGGCGTAGGCCGTAATCCGCCGCGAGCTGCGCGTTAGCCTGCGTGGCGCTTGAACGTCGTTTGATCCTGTGTGCAGGATTAATCGTGAAACGCTCTAATGAACCCCCGAGACGCCGGGAAACTCCTCGATTTCGGCGCGCAGCCTCGGGGTGACGCCGTAGCCGCCGGGAATCGCCACCTCGACCGCCAGATCGGCGATATCGATGACCAGCTTGACCCGTCCCCGGCCGGCGCCGGCGCGGGTCAGGATTTCCAGAAGCGGGCCGATCGCCGGGGCCTCGACCAGGTGGACTTCGAGATCGCACACGGTCTTGGCGATCGCCTGGTCGAGGGAGCGCAGGCTATGGGCGGTGACCCGCAATTGGTCGTTCTCGATCTGGGCGCCGGCATCGATCAACAGGGGGGCGCCGGAATCGAGCAGCTCGCGGCTCGCCTCGAGGACTTCGGAGAACAGAGCGACCTCGATATCGCCGCTTGGGTCGGACAGGGTGATGAAGGCGAAGCGTCCCCGCGCGCCGCGCCGTTCCTGCTTGGAGGCCATGATCCCGGCGAGGGTTACCAGATGCGGATTGTCCCGCCCGACCAGGGCCTCGAGCTCGGCGATGGGCGTCGCCTTGAGTTGTTTGAGTTCGGCTTCATAGGCCTCGAGCGGATGTTCATAGAGATAGAAGCCGATGGCGTCGAACGCCTGCCGGCCTCTTTCATGCTTCGTCCATTCCTGGGTCTCGGGCAACTCCGGCGGCGCCAATTCGGCGTCCGGGTCGCCGTTGCCGCCGAACAGGCTGACCTGATTGCTGGCCCGCTCTTCAGCCATGGCGTGGGCGTGGCGGGTGAGCAGCTCGGCGGCGCGGTGTACCTTGGCGCGATTGGGCTCGAGACAGTCGAAGGCGCCGGCGCGGGCGAGATTCTCGATCTGGCGCTTGTTAATGATCCGGGGGTCGAGCCGGCCGGCGAAGTCGAACAGATCCGAGTAGGGCCCGTTGGCCTCGCGTTCATCGACCAGGGCCAGCATGGCGGCTTCACCGACGTTCTTGATCGCCGCCAGGGCATAACGGACGGCCGCCTTGCCGTCGCCGTCCCGTTCGACCTGGAAGGCCGCCCCCGAGAGGTTGATGTCGGGTTGCAGCAAGGCGATTCCGGTGTCCACGAGCGCCTTGCGGAAGACGCCGAGCTTGTCCGTATTGCCGCCGAGTTCCTGACTCATCGAGGCGGCGAAAAATTCAACCGGGTGATTGGCCTTGAAATAGGCGGTCTGGTAGGCAATCAGGGCATAGGCGGCGGCGTGGCTCTTGACAAAACCGTAGCCGGCGAATTTGTCGACCAGTTCGAAGATGTTTTCCGCCTGCCATTCCGGCACGCCGTTTTTCATGGCGCCGGCGATGAACGCCTTGCGCTGGGCGGCCATCTCGGCCTTGTCCTTCTTGCCCATGGCGCGGCGCAGTATATCGGCCTGGCCCAGGGTGAAGACCGCCAGCACCCGGGCGATCGCCATGACCTGCTCCTGATAGATGATAACCCCGAAGGTTTCCTTGAGGGTGTCTTCGAGCATGGGGTGCAGATAGTCGGCCTTCTCACGGCCCTGCTTACGGGCGATGAAATTCGGAATATTGTCCATCGGGCCTGGCCGATAGAGGGCGACCAGGGCGATAATCATCTCGAAGGCGTCGGGCTTGAGCTTGGTCAGCACGTCGCGCATGCCCGAGCTTTCAAGTTGGAACACGCCGACGGTCTCGCCGCGCCCGAGCATGGCGTAGGTCGCGGCATCGTCGAGCGCCAGGCGCGCCAGGTCTATGTGAACGCCGCGCACCGCCAGCAGACGGCGGATACGGTCAAGCACGGTCAGGGTCTTGAGGCCGAGAAAGTCGAATTTGACCAGACCGGCGCGCTCGACATCCTTCATGGAGAATTGCGTCACCGGCATGTCCGAGTGGGGGTCGCGGTAGAGCGGCACCAGCTCGGCGAGCGGGCGGTCGCCGATGACCAGGCCGGCGGCGTGGGTCGAGGCGTGGCGGTTGAGCCCCTCGAGCTGGATCGCGATGGCGAGCAGCCGGGCGACCTGTTCGTCCTCGTCGCGGGCGGCGCGGATCGGCGCTTCGGATTTGATGGCCTGATCCAGGGTCACCGGAGCCGCCGGGTTGTTGGGAACCATCTTACAGATGCGGTCGACCTGGCCATAAGGCATCTCCATCACGCGGCCCACATCGCGCAGGGCGGCGCGGGCGCGCAGGGTGCCGAAGGTGATGATCTGGGCGACCCGGTCGCGGCCGTATTCCTCCTGGACATGGGCAATCACCTCGCCGCGCCGGTCTTCGCAGAAATCGATGTCGAAATCAGGCATCGAAACACGTTCCGGGTTGAGGAAGCGTTCGAACAGCAGGCCGAAGCGCAAGGGGTCGAGATCGGTAATGGTCAGCGCCCAGGCGGCTACCGAGCCGGCCCCCGACCCTCTGCCCGGCCCGACCGGAATATCCTGGGTCTTGGCCCAGCGGACGAATTCGGCGACGATCAGGAAATAGCCCGCATACTCCATCTTGTTGATCACCCCCAACTCGTAATCGAGCCGCTCGCTGTAGGGTATCGCCGCCGCATCGCGTTCCGCCTGATTCATGCCGGGCGTGTAGACATGGTCGTCGAGGCGCAGCGACAGGCCGGCGGAGGCTTGGTTGCGCAGCTCGTCTGCTTCACTGACGCCGTCCAATCCGGGGAAAGCCGGCAGGATCGGCGCATGGGCCGGCACCCGCGCCGCGCAGCGCCTGGCGATGACCAGGGTATTGTCTATCGCCTCGGGCAAATCGGCGAACAGCTCGCGCATCTCGGCGGGTGATTTGAAGTAATGCTCGGGGCTCACCCGCCGCCGCTGCTCGTCGTTCAGGGTGACGCCCTGGGCGATGCACAGCAGCACCTCATGGGCCCGATACATGGCGCCATCGGCGAAATACACGTCGTTGGTGGCGACCAGCGGCAAATCCCGCGCGTAGGCGAGCTCGAGAAGCGCCCCCTCGATGCGCTTCTCCTGGTCCATGCCGTGGCGCGTCAGTTCCATGTAAAGCCGGTCGGGGAACAGGCCCTCGAGGCGCTCGAGCACTGCCTCCGCCGCCGCCGCTTGACCGCCCGCCAGCAGCCGCCCGACAGCCCCCCCGACGCCGCCGGTCAGGGCGATCAGGCCATCGCTCCGGCCCTCGAGATCGTCCCAGGTTATATGGGGCGGCTCGCCGGTTTCCGACTCGAGGTAGGCGCGGCTGACCAGCTTGACCAGATTGCCGTAGCCGGCCGCGTTCTGGGCCAGCACGGGAAGCCCGTCGGGAGGCGCCGCGGCCGGCTCGCCGGCGACCGGCAGCAGGCAGCCGATGATCGGCTGGACTCCGGCCTCGCAGCAGGCTTCCGAGAACTGCATGGCGCCGAACAGGTTGCCCGAATCGGTGACCGCCACCGCCGGCATGGCGTGGCGCTCGCAGAGGGCGACGAGATCGCCAATCAGGATCGCCCCTTCCGACAGGGAAAAGGTGGAATGAACCCGTAAATGGACGAAATCGGCATGCGGCATGGTCGACAAGAATTGCACAGGGCGAACCGGGAGTCAGCGCGAACAGGCTGGCAACCCCACAAGATGTTGTGGATAACTCGGGTTCAGCGGTCGGTGATGACGCCGTCCTCAAGCGCAAGCACGCGGTCCATCTTGGCGGCCAGCTCCATGTTATGGGTGGCGACCAGGGCGGCGACGCCGGTTTCGCGCACCACATCGGCGAGCCGGGCGAAGACCCTCATGGCGGTATCGTGATCGAGGTTCCCGGTGGGTTCGTCGGCGAGCAGCACCCGGGGCCGGTTGGCCAGGGCGCGGGCCATGGCGACGCGCTGCTGTTCGCCGCCCGAGAGCAGCCCCGGACGGTGATCCTTGCGCGCCTCGAGGCCGAGCAGGGCGAGAAGCTCGGCCGCCCGGGCGCGGGTCGGGGCGGATGCCTCGCCGGCGATCAGGCAGGGCAGCATGACGTTCTCAAGGGCCGAGAATTCGGGCAGCAGGTGATGAAACTGATAGACGAAGCCGAGGGTTTCGCGGCGCAGCCGGGTGCGCTCGCCATCGCCGAGTCCGCCGCAGGGCACGCCGTCCAGATGGATATCCCCGCCGTCCGGGGGCTCGAGCAGCCCGGCGACATGCAGCAGGGTGGATTTGCCCGCGCCCGACGGGCCGACCAGGGCGACCAGCTCGCCGCGCTCGAGACTCATGGAGACACCCTTGAGCACCTCGATGCGGTTGCCGCCCTGGAAGAAGCTGCGCACCACCTTATCGAGGCGCAGGGCCGCATCACTCATAGCGCAGAGCCTCGACGGGATCGAGCCGGGCGGCGCGCCAGGCGGGATACAGGGTGGCCAGCAGGGACAGCACCAACGACATGGCGATCACGATCGACACTTCATCCCAATCGACGCGCGCCGGCAACTGGGACAGGAAATAGATCTCGGCCGAAAATAGATCGATCCCGGCCAATCCTTCGATCCACCGGCGGATGGTCTCGATATTGACCGCGAAGGCGATGCCCAGAAGGCTTCCCATGGCCGTGCCGACCACCCCGATGCTGGCCCCGGTGATCAGGAAGATGCGCATGATCGTGCCGCGGGTCGCCCCCATGGTGCGCAGGATGGCGATATCGCGGCCCTTGTCCTTGACCAGCATGATCAGGCTCGAGACGATGTTGAAGGCGGCGACCAGGATGATCAGGGTGAGGATGACGAACATGACGTTGCGCTCGACCTTGACCGCGCCGAAGAACTGCGCGTTGGCCTGCTGCCAGTCCCAGATCCTCCCCCGCGCGCCGACCTCGGCGATCACCGCCCGTTTGACCTCCGCGATGTCGGTCGGGTCGACCGCCGTCAGCTCGATCCCGGTGACCGCGCCGGGTAGGCGGAAATAGATCTGCGCCTGATCCAGCGGCATGAAGACGAAGCCGTTGTCGTATTCGTACATGCCGACGTTGAAGGTGCCGACCACCCGATAGGCGGCGCTGCGCGGCACGGTGCCGAACACCGTCGGCACGCCGCGCGGCGACAGCAGGGTGATATCGTCGCCGATGGCCAGGCTCAGGCGGTTGGCCATGCGTACGCCGATGAGCACCCCGTCTCCGGCGCTGAACCGTTGCAGGCCGCCAGCGGTGATCGCCGCCGCGATCATCGCATGACCGGCCAGGTCGGCGCCCGTCAAGCCCCGCACCATGGCGCCGGAAGTCTGGCCGCCGGGGGCGGTGGCCAGCACCTGGCCGTCGATGATCGGCATCACCTGCACCACCCCGTCGATGTCCGACAGGGCGGCAACCAGGGGCTCGTATTCAACCAGCTCGCCGTTATAGCCGTAGACCGTGATATGGCCGTTGACGCCGAGGATGCGGGTCAGCAATTCATGGCGAAAGCCGTTCATCACCGCCATGACGATGATCAGCGCGGCGACGCCGAGGGTAATGCCGAGGAAGGAGAACACGGCGATCACCGAGACGAAGCCCTGCTCGCGCCGGGCCCGCAGGTAACGCGACGCCACCAGCCATTCGAATCTGGAAAACATGACGATAGCGATGCTCAGCCCGTGATATGGGCAATGGCGGATTCGATGGACAATTCCTGCCTCTCGCCGGTCGCCCGGCGCTTGACCTCGACCTTGCCGTTGGCGACGCCGCGCGGTCCGACGATGAGTTGCCAGGGCAGGCCGATCAGGTCCATGGCGGCGAACTTGGCTCCGGCGCGGTCCTCGGTGTCGTCGTGGAGAACCTCGAGGCCGGCGGCCGTCAATTTGCCGTAGATCTCATCGCAGGCGGCGGCACAGGCTCCGTCGCCGGGCTTGAGGTCGATGATGCCGACCGCGAAGGGGGCCACGGAATCCGGCCAGATGATGCCGTCGTCGTCGTGGCTCGCCTCGATGATGGCACCGGCGAGACGCGACACGCCGATGCCGTAGGAGCCGCCGTGGATGGCCGTCGAGGCGCCGTCGGCGGTGTTCACCCGGCAATTCATGCTGTCGGAATATTTGGTGCCGAAATAGAAGATGTGGCCGACCTCGATGCCCCGCGCCGAGACCAGATCCTCGGGCGCCACCGGGCAGCTGTCGGGATCGTGCTTGTCATCGGTCGCCGCGTAATGGCTGGTCCACTCGGCGACCAGGGGCTCGAGGTCGCCGGCAAAGTCAATATCCCGGCTCAGCACGTCGCGCTCAAGCAGGGCTGGGTGGCAATAGACGGCGCTTTCGCCGGTTTCGGCGAGGATCACGAATTCATGGCTCAACTCGCCGCCGATGGGTCCCGAATCGGCCGCCATGGGCACCGCCCGGAGGCCCATGCGGGCGAACACCCGGAGATAGGACACGAACATTTTGTTGTAGGAGCGCTTGGCCGACTCGAAGTCGATATCGAAGCTGTAGGCGTCCTTCATGTAGAACTCGCGGCCGCGCATGACGCCGAAGCGTGGCCGTATCTCGTCGCGGAATTTCCACTGGATATGATAGAGATTGCGCGGCAGGTCGCGGTAGCTCTTGACCGCGTTTCTGAAGATTTCGGTGATCTGCTCCTCGTTGGTCGGGCCATATAGCATGTCGCGGTCGTGGCGGTCCTTGATGCGCAGCATTTCCGGGCCGTAATCGTCGTAGCGCCCGGACTCCCGCCACAGATCGGCGGGCTGGATGGTCGGCATCAGCACTTCGAGGCAGCCCGCAGCGTCCATTTCCTCGCGCACGATCCGCTCGATGCGCTTGAGCACACGGAAACCGGTGGGCAGCCATGAATAGATGCCGGCGCTCGATTGGCGGATCATGCCGGCGCGCAGCATCAGGCGGTGCGAGGCGATCTGCGCCTCGGCGGGGGTTTCCTTGATGGTCGGCATGAAATAGCGGGACAGGCGCATCGGGACTCCCAAAACGGGCGAATTGAATAGAGCGGAACTGCCGGGAGTTTATACCGAGGCATACGCCGATTGAAATACAATCGCGCGTGCCCGTAGACGGTTTGGGCTATTGCCGCTCGGCGCAGGCGACCGCCAGGGCGCGGCGCTGGTTGTCGGTGATGCGCCGGCCGTTGAACAGCACGTCGCCGTCGCGCAGGGTGACCGATCCGACGCTCGAGTCGGCGCCGAACACATCGATCTTGCCGCCGGCCGCCTTGAAGGCGGTTTCATC
>Ga0066376_10001762_pt1 | contig 20756 bp, 15 predicted proteins | sample Knorr_S15_td_Bot_FD_77009 | JGI IMG/M metagenome (GOLD analysis project Ga0066376, IMG submission 77009) | Marine microbial communities from Southern Atlantic Ocean transect - Knorr_S15_td_Bottom_ad_5009_LV_A | ecosystem: Environmental > Aquatic > Marine > Oceanic | place: Southern Atlantic...
GGCCCGGTACACGGTGGTCACCCCGTCTTCGCTGGTTGCGTAAATCTTGCCGTCCGCCAGAATCGGTGAGGCGCTGTAGGTGCCGGGTTCAATGCGCTGGTCCGCGTACACCGTCTCCCCAGTCGCGATGTCGACGGCGTGTACCACGCCGTTGTCCTGCACGACATAGAGCAGTTCTCCGTCTGAGACCGGGGTCGGTACATCCGGACCGTCGTCGAATGACCAGATGCGGTGCGTGGTCGTGATGTCGCCGCGGCCGCCGGCCTGCAGCGCTAGCATCGGTCGTACGCGGGTGGGCGCGATGATGATCTCGCCGACGATCAGGGGCGATGCGATGAGCCGGTAGGCGCCGTTGTTCCTCGGGTTCAGACCGTTCGACCGCCACAATTCGGCGCCGGTCTCCGGGTCGTGCCCGGTCACCACGTCACCACCCGTGAGCACAATCTCGGTCGTGCCGTCGTATTGCAGCAGGGCGGGTGTCGTGTACGAGTCGGGCGACTCGCGCTGCGCGTCGGTCGGTCGCTCGACCATCCACACTGTCTCCCCCGTCATCTTGTCGATACGCAAGACATACGAGGGGTCGTCGGTGCGCATGCCGTGGAGCACCTGCACGTACAGACCATCCTCATGCAGGAGCGGCGACGACGCGAATCCCCAGTTCAGACCAAAACTCCAGTAGTCGTCTGAGATGTTGCGTGACCACAGCTCGTTGCCGTCAAAATCGAAAGCCCGCAGCCATCCGGTGCCGGTCATCACCCACACATGCTCGCCGTCTGTCACGGGCGAGGGAGACGACATGTTCTGCTTGCGCTGCTGGCGGTCGTTGTCGCTGAGATGTCGCTTCCAGACCACCGACCCGTCGCGACGATTGACCCGCCACAGTTCGACTCTCTGATTCCCGGTTTGCGCGGCCTGGGTCTCGGCTCGAGCCGCCGGAGCCAGGGGAGGAGGGGCGCTCCCCCCCTGGAATTGATCGTGACCGTCTCCTGGCCGGCCTCGCCCGCCGCCGTCACGTCGCCGTCCGCGACCACGCCCCCGACCGCCAAAGCCCCCGCCGCCCGCGCTTCGCTCCAAATACGACACGTTGAGGAAGATGGCGTCTTCCCAGACGATCGGTGTCGCCCCCGTCCACGAACCGTCCGACACTTCGAGTGTCCATGCCACGTGCTCGGTCGCGCTCCAGGTGGTTGGTAGACCGGTCTCGGTGGTCGTGCCGTCGAGGTGTGGGCCGCGCCACTGCGGCCAATTGTCTGTCGCGCCTGTGGCGGCTGTGCCCGCCAGGACGGCCCAGGCGGTCGTTACCACAAACGCCAACGAACGAGTTCCTGTTCCGAATACGTTGCCCAAGGTTGTGCTCCTCACCGTAACCAGACTGCTAGCGTCACTATTCTGGTCCGTTGACGACCTCGAACGCGAGCATGTTTACCCCGCTGAGCTGGAGAATCCAAGGATGACCGGCCAGCGAATGTTCGATGTCACTTTCAATTTGACAATATACTGTCAAAATGGTTATATGTTGTCGTTATGGTGACAGGCCTCTACCGACCGTCTCCCTCACACACCCTGCGTGAGGACGCATGACCCGCACCCGAAGCGCCGACGCGCTCCGTCAACTCGTGCTCGAGGTCTTCCGACTCAATGGGGCCTTGCTGCGTCACGGCGCGACATTGACCGCCCCGGTAGGCCAGACCCAGGCCCGCTGGCAGGTGATTGGCGCGGTGGCGGAAGCGACGCGCACCGTACCGCAGATCGCGCGTCGGATGGGAATGTCGAGGCAGAGTGTGCAACGCGTGGCGGACCTGTTGGCGAAGGACGGCATGCTGCGCCTTGACCCGAACCCCGACCACGCGCGGTCGCCGCTACTGCGGCTGACGCCCAAAGGAGCACGGGTGGAGGCACGGCTGACGGCGATCGGTGAAGAGTGGGCCGCATCGATCACCCAGGGAATGGCGGGCGCTGATCTCGAGCAGGCGGTCGAGGTTGTCCGCACGGTCACACGCAAACTGGACGACCCCACATGACGGTCCGTCGCTGCAGGAGGAACCATGGCATTGAACGAGGAGCTCAAGCGTTTCGTCAAGGACGGTCTATCGCAGGGTGCGACACGCGATCGGATCGAGGAGGTGCTTCGGGCCGCGGGGTGGGGGACGGCAGACGTCCACGGCGCGCTCGCGAGTTACGCCGAGGTGGAGTTCCCGATTCTGGTGCCTCGACCCCAGCCGTATCTGTCGGCCCGCGAGGCCTTCATGTACCTGCTGCTGTTCGCGACGCTCTACACCAGCGCCTTTAGTTTGGGCCGCCTCTGCTTCCAACTCATCAACCAGACATTTCCGGATCCAGCGGCGTTACAGCTCGCCCCCGAGTTTGCCCGCCAGGCGATCAGGTGGTCGGTCGCCTATCTGATCGTCGCGTTCCCGATCTTCCTGGCACTCTCACGGCGGGTGGGACGAGAACTGGCGGCGGACCCGGCGAAGCGTGGTTCGAAAGTCCGGCGCTGGCTGACCTACATGACCCTCTTCGTGGCGGCGGCGGTGCTCATCGGCGACGTGGCCAACCTTGTATTCAGCGTGCTGGGAGGCGAGTTGACGGCCCGCTTCCTGTTGAAGGTGCTCACGGTGGGCGGTCTTGCCGGTACCGCGTTTTGGTACTACCTGTCGGATCTGCGACGCGATGAAGCGGAGGAGCAGTCGTGACGCGCTGGTCGCGGCCCACGCTCGTCGGTCTCGTCGCCGTCGTGGCGGTGGGTGTCGCCGTCACCCTAGGGCTGCAAGGCGCCGGGTCACCGGGCGCGGAGAGGAGTCGCCGCATCGACCAGCGGCGGGTCGAGGGCCTGCGCCGGATCGCCGAGACGATCGACTTGTACTGGACGCGTCAGGGTGGGCTGCCGGAGTCGCTGGACCCGTTGATTGAGACCGCCAGCGACCCCGTCCTCTTCGCGGACCCACTGACGGCTCGCCCGTATGAGTACCGAGCTCTCACTACGTCGTCATTCGAGTTGTGCGCCCAGTTCGACACCGAGTCGGCGTCCGTGGAGCCGGACAACTTCTGGCGTCATCCGGCGGATCGGTATTGCTTCGAGGTCGAGGCGGAGTCGGTGGAGCGGCAAATCGACACGCCCTCCGGCCGGGTGCTACCGCGGAGGACGGGAAGGCAGGCGCCATGACGTCTGCGGTACACTGAGCCCCACATGAATCTCACCGACAAGATTGCACTCGTGACCGGTGGTAGCGTCGGCATTGGCCGGGCGGTCGCCGAATCACTCATCGGCGCCGGCGCCAAGGTGGCGATCACCGGACGAGATCGGGCGAAGCTCGAGCAAACGGCCACGGCCATTGGCGCGCACGCGATCCAGGGTGACGTATCGAAAGAGGCGGACGTCGAACGCACCTACCGTGAGGTGCTCGACGCGTTCGGTGACCTCGACATCCTGATCAACAACGCTGGCGTGGGCGTCTTCAAGCCATTGGTCGAGATGGATCTCGGCAGCTTCGAACGGGTCATCGCCACCAATGTGACAGGCGCCATGCTGATGGGCCGCGAAGCGGCGAAACTCTTTGTCGCGCGAAACGCCGGTCACATCGTCAACATCGCATCAACCGCTTCGCTGCGGGGCGCGCCCGGCGGCACCGCCTACATGACGAGCAAGTTCGCCCTCCGGGGGATGACCGAGTGCTGGCGCGCGGAACTTCGGAAGCACAACGTGCGGGTCATGCAGGTCAATCCGAGCGAGGTCATTACCGACTTCGCCGCCAGCGCCGGGTTCGAGCAGGCCGACCATCCCTCGAAGCTCCAGGTGGAGGACATCGCCCACATGGTCAAGGCGGTGCTCGAGATGCACGATCGGGGCTTCACCACTGAGCTCACCGTCTTTGCGACAAACCCGGTGGATTAGTAATTAGACGGGGCTGCGCCCCGAACCCCGCGCGGCCGCTCCGCGGGGACCCCGAGTGCCCCACTCCGCGGCCGCGGAGCGCGCCTGGCGCCGGGCGGTCTTCTCGTGACCGGCGCTTCTCGTCGGATCGTCGGACGGCCCTCGTCGAGAACAGGTGCTGGGTTAATTGGGGACCGTGGACGCAGTCGGAGCCAAGACAACGTGAGTGATCGGAACGCGGAGATGACCAGAGTGCAGCGGGTGTTCGATACGCTGCTTGGCCAGGCGGCGGACGGACATCCGTGGTTGCGTGGGTTATGGGAGATGGCGGCCCTCACCCGGGCGGGGGCGGCCGTACCACCACCGGCTGAGATGGGGACGTTGCTCGCGTCAGACACGCCGGCGGCTCAGGATGCCCTGCAAGGCGCCGTCTATGGGCGGGCGGTCGCACCGCCCGCGGTGTTTCTACGCTGGTTGCTCGACAATCCTCAGATGATGGAGGTTCGTGACCCGGCCACTTTTGGCGCGAAGAGCGCCGACGCCCGGCGCTGGCGCGGCAAGCTGTTTTCTGACGATGAGCGTCTTGTCAGCGAGGCGCGGGACGAGGGTCTCAGGCAGTTCGGGAAGCGGTTGGCGCAGCGCGGTCGAAAGAAGTGGTGGGCGTTCGAGGGTTTCCAACGTGTTGACTGCTGCCTGACGACTGAGACCTGTGTGCTCTTTATCGAAGACCGGCGCGCCGCAGCGCTGCCGCCGTCGACGCTGTGGTTTCCATCGCGTAGCCGGTTGTGGCGCAACGTCGAAGCGGTGAAGGAGATGGCCGGAGATCGGGAGTTCGGGGTGATTCTCGCGGTCGACGGGGACGCGGCTGGCGTTGGCGCGTTGGACCACGCGGCGCAGACGCTGGCGGGCAGTTTTCCCCACCTTGACGGCGCGACACGCACCGAGCTGGCCCGTCATTTCCTTGGGTTCGTCACCTGGCCGGAGGTCGTGGCGAGGTTCGAGCTGCCGCCGAAATGTCTGGTCGAAAGACTCTCACCTGCGGAGTGAGTTGACAACTGGCCCGCGGCGGACAGGCCGAGCACCGACCACAGGACCCCGTCTTTAGGGTGCGCCCGTCTGGAACTCGGCTCTGAGCGTGTCCCGATCAACCTTCAGGCCCTGCAGATAGACGTGTGAAATGCGTCGGGTGTTGTTGATGTCGGCCAGCGGGTCGGCGTCGAGCACCACGAAGGAGGCGCTGCGTCCCGCCGCGACCATCCCGAGGTCGTCGAGCCCGACCAATTCGGCGTTGGTCCGAGTCGCCGCGACCAGCGCCTCCATCGGGCTGAGGCCGCACGAGACCATGTCACGCAGCTCGGTGTGGGTGGTCCAGGCGATGCTCGTGCCTGAATCGGTCCCCATGCCGATGATCATGCCGGCTTCGTGATTCCGCGCCAGGTTGCGGCACTGCAGGGCGAAGAGCGCCGAGGGTCCCTCCGCGTCCAATCTCTCGGCCTGCTGACGTAACGTCTCGATCTCGAACGGCGGTAATGTCTCGCGCAACCAGGCGAGGTCGGCCACCGTGACCGGCGATCCCGGCAGGTTGGGGATGGTCCAGACGGCCGGGCGCGCTCGGACGAGCGCCAGATACTCGTCGTCGACATCGCGGTCGCGTACCGTATGGGCGAAACCGTCGATGCCGGCCCGGAGCAGGTCCTTGGCATCTTCGAGCGCACTGGTCGTTCCCACGTGGGCCACCACCCGCATGCCGTGCGTGTGCGCCTCGTCGATGATCGCGCGGTACACATCCGGCCCCAGTTTCGGCACCGTCCCGCCACGGTCGTCGACCCAGATCTTGACGAGGCCCACGCCATGTGAGCGTAGCTCCTGGATCGCCGCGCGCCCGTCCGCTGGACTGCCTGCTCCTCGCGGGATCCCCAGGCGATACGGTTGTTGCGGCCCCGCCATCGGTGTGGCGGCGATACCGCGACCAGAGGTGAGAAACCTCGCTGCCCGTGGCCTCGGCTCGTCTCGCAGTGCGAACGCCAGCCCCTCGTCGGTCTCGAGTCCCAGGCTCATCGTGGCGGCGACCCCGTGATAGGCGAACCGATCGAGGTGTTCGATCAGATTGGCCCGCGTGTACTGCTCCTGACCGGTCGTGCCACTCTTGACGTTGGTCAGGCCAATATGTTGGTGGGCGTCGATCAGGGCTGGGATGACGGTCTTGCCGCGCAAGTCCACGCGGTCTGCGCCCTCCGGCGCCGTCCGCGCGCCCTCCTGGCCCACCCAGGTAAACAGACCGTCTTCCACCAGGAAGGCGGCCGGTACGATCGGCTCGCGGCCCGTGCCATCGATCAGGGTGGCGCCCTCGAACCAGGTGGCGGTCGTGGTGACCTGGGGCGGCGCCGGCGCGGGTGCGCACGCCAGCGTCACGAGGAGGAGACCGGATGGCAGCGGTCGAAGCGATGATCGGTGTCGTCTGATGTGTGGTGTCATTGGGCGTCAGTCGCCGTGCGTGGGGCGAACTCGGGCGCTGGCTGAGACCGAGGCACCCGCGAATTCAACCACGAAGCTGGGGCCGTCGCAAACCCGGCCCGGACGCGGTTGGCGCCGACGACCGACTGTGCCAGACTGCTCGCATTCGGGCACACGCGGTGGAGGACGAGGCATGAGATACGTGCTGAGTTGGGGTGGCGGGTCGCTGTTGGTCGTGCTGGCGCTGTCGGGCGGGGCCAGGGTGGCGTCGGCCCAGTCGGGCGTGGCCGATGGCCAGTGGCCAACCTATGGCGGAGATCTTGGCAGCACGCGATACGCGGCGCTCGACCAGATTGACGGCGACAACTTCAACGACCTCGAGGTGGCGTGGCGGTTCAGTACCGTGAACTTCGGGTCGTTCCCAGACTTCAATTATCAGACCACGCCGCTCATGGTCGAGGGCGTCCTCTACGCGACCGCGGGGAGTCGCCGCGATGTGGTGGCCCTGGACGGGGCGACCGGCGAGCTGCTGTGGCTCTACCGCATCGATGAGGGCGAGCGGGCTGGCAACGCGATTCGCCGCATGTCTGGCCGCGGCGTCGGGTATTGGACCGACGGCGAGGGTGACTCGCGTATCTACGTCGTGACCATCGGCTATCAGCTCGTCGCGCTGGACGCCGAGACGGGTCGGCCCGTGCCGACGTTCGGGGTCGACGGCATCGTCGACCTCAAGCTGTACAACGACCAGATCATCGACCCGCTGTCGGGTGAAATCGGATGGAACGGTGCCCCGACCGTCGCCCGCGATGTGGTCATCGTCGGCGCCGCGCATCGCGCGGGCAGCGCCCCGCCAAGCCGGGAGAACGTGAAGGGCTACATTCGTGGATTCGACGTCCGCACCGGCGAACGACGCTGGATCTTTCACACGATCCCGACCGCGGGCGAATTCGGGCGTGACACCTGGTTGAGCGACTCAGCGGTCTACACCGGCAACACCGGGGTCTGGACCAACATGACGGTGGACGCGGAGCTCGGCCTGGCCTACCTCCCCGTCGAGATCCCGACGGGCGACTACTATGGGGGGCATCGACCCGGAGACAATCTGTTCGGTGAGAGCCTGGTGGCCGTCGACATCGAGACTGGCGAGCGCCGCTGGCACTTTCAGTTCGTGCACCACCCCATCTGGGACTACGACGTCCCCTGTCCGCCGATCCTGGTCGACATCACAGTCGATGGTCGGGAGATTCAGGCGGTGGCGCAACCGACCAAGCAAGGCTGGGTGTATGTCTTCGACCGGCTCACCGGCGAGCCGGTGTGGCCCATCGAGGAGCGACCCGTACCAGCGGGCACCGTGCCGGGTGAGTGGTATTCGCCGACGCAGCCATTCCCGACCAAGCCGCCGCCGTTCGAGCGGCAGGGCTTCCCGGTCGACGAGCTGATCGACTTCACGCCGGAACTGAAGGCTGAGGCGCTCGAATTCGTATCGCAGTATCGGACGGGACCGGTCTTCACCCCGCCGATCGCGGCCGGCGACGGTGGACTGCTTGGGACGCTGTTCGTGCCGAACGGGGCCAACTGGCCGGGCGGGTCGTATGACCCCGAGTCCGGCATCATGTATGTCTACTCGCACACCCTGACCCGGGCGGTCGGCCTCGTCCAGCCGGACGCTGAGCGCTCAGACATGGAGTATGTGAACGGTCGGGGCCGCCCCCTGACGGTGCGCGGGCTTCCGTTGCTGCGCCCGCCCTGGGGACGAATTACGGCCATCGACCTCAACGCCGGGGAAATCGTGTGGCAGGTCGCCCACGGTGAGACACCGGATCGCGTGCGCAACCATCCCTCGCTCCGCGGCCTCGACATTCCGCGCACCGGCCGCACGGGCGGGGCCGGTGGCAGCTCCGGTGGGATCGGCACCCTGACGACGCGAACCCTGGTCATCAGCGGCGAGGGCGGCACCATCACCCTGCCGTCGGGCGAACGGGGTGCCATGGTGCGCGCCTATGACAAGGCGACGGGAGAGGAACTGGGTGCGGTGCCAATTCCTGCCGCGCAGACCGGGTCGCCGATGACCTATCTGCTCGACGGTCGCCAGTATCTCGTCCTGGCCGTCGGTGCCGGCACCCACCCGGGCGAACTCATCGCTTTTGCGTTGCCGTGACTCCGAAGCGTCCCTACTCGAGGCCCGCGAACGACACCCCGCACGCAGCCGTTCGACGAATAGTCGTCATTGTCACGCCTCGTCTTGATGCAGGTTCGCGGTTGCGGCGACCAGCGTGACGACGCTTCGCCCGAGGCCCCGCGCGGACGCGTGTCGTCGGGCATCTGCGAGGTTGCCGTGGTCATCAAAGGCGGAGTGGGCCTGGCTGACGGCGACTTGGTCGGGTATGACGAGCACACCGATATTCGACAGAATCGATCGCAGGTGAACCAGGCCCCGCAGTCCGCCTAGGCCCCCAGGCGAGGCACTCATCACGGCGGCCACCTTGTGCTGGTATGCCGCGAGCATCGGCTCGTCGTCCGCGGGCCGAGATATCCAGTCGATGGTGTTCTTGAGCAGCGGCGAAATCGAGCTGTTGTATTCGGGCGAGGCAATCAGCAACCCGTCGTGCGCCAGCATGATGCCCTTGAGTTTGGTGGCGTGCTCCGGGGGGCCATCGGCCGCCTCGAGATCCTGGTTGAAGAGTGGCATCGGAAAGTCCTTCAGATTGACGACGGTGACCTCCGCCCCGGCCTCCCTGGCTCCCTCGGCCGCGATGTTCACGAGTTTTACATTGAACGAGTCCGTTCGGGCGCTGCCTGCGAAGGCGAGTATTCGCGGTTGGTCGCTCATGGCGATAGATTCCTTTCGTCGAGAAGGCGCTGCCCATGAGGGCGCCCGCGACCTCTTCAGACGGGGCTGCGCCCCGAACCCCACGCGACCGCTCCGCGGGGACCCCGAGAGCCCCACTCCGCGGCCGCGAGGCGCGCGGGTGCGCGCCTCGGCGACATCCTAGTCTAGCAAGCTGCCGAAAACCCTAGAAGGTGGCAATGGGATTGATGGGGGATCCGGTGCCACGCGTTGGCAGAGGGGCAGCGGTCAACAGGAACTCCCACCGGTTCAGGGTGGCGGCCACGTCGCCCAGTGCCTCGAGGTCGAGGTTGTCGAACAGGGGCATCCCCAGATAGATCAGCGCGAACCGATGCAGCGGGCGTGGACCGAGGTCGTCGGCCACGGTCACCGCCGGATCGATACCGGCCGGTGCGACGTCTTGAGGCGCTTCGCCGCCGAGGAGGGCGATGTCGCGCTGCTTGAGCCATGGAATCACGGATGCGTGCAGCCCGGCCGCATCGTTCGCGATATCCCACGGCCCGACCTCCGCCCGCCGAGCCCAACGGCCGGTGCGGATCACGACCGCGTCACCGGAGGAGACCCGCAGGCCGGTCTCAGCCTCCCACGCCTCCAGGTCTTCGATATAGATGGGCGTCCCCGGATCGAGATACGGCACGTTCTTGAACCGGGCCATGTCGATGAGCAGCCCACGCGTCACGATGCCGTGCTTCGCATTGTGCACGGTGTTTCTGGCGTGGCCACCCTCGGCCATAACCACGGTCGGGTCTGGCGCGTAGCCGTTGTAGGTCACACCTTCCCCAATGAAGTTGTGATTGAGAAAATCGAGGTGCGTGTGCATGAAGCCGTGGTACGCGATACGAATCTCGTCTGCGGTGATGCCGAGGGGGGTCACCTGATAGGGTCGCGGATTGTCGACCGCCGCTTCGGTCTCGGCGTCACGCGCGAGTGAGACCGAAATGCCGTCCCGCACGAGCGCGGCGGCCTGTCTTCGCTTGTCCGGAGTAATCAGGTTGAGGGTGCCGATCTCGTCGTCCGGACCCCACCGGCCCCAGTTCGTCAGTTCCTGCTTCCATCGCTCAACCTCAGCCTGGGTCACCATCGGCCGGTCGCCGACGGGCGGCCGCGGTGGCTGGACCCCCGAGGCGCCCACGGTGGCGAGCGCAACGCCGATCACGACGAGACCTATCGAACGCATCCGTGTTGATGGCATCGGTCGTTGTCGTTAAGGTAGCCGCAGGGCTATGAGTTCCGGTATCTCGCCGCCTATCGTCAGCGCGATGTATTGAGCGCCGTCGTGCAGATAGGTCATCGGTGCGCCGATGGCGCCGGCGGGGAGATCCAGCGACCCGACGATCTCACCGCTGGCCTTGTCGCGCGCAATCAGTCTGGGCCCCCCAGTCGATCCGCCGGCCGACAACGCACTGACGAGCAAGGTCTTGGTCAGCAACGGGCCGCCATGTCCTTCGCCTCCCAGGGGCGGCAGATCGAGGTCGCGCAGTTGCGGGTGCCGACGGAACCGGTCGCCGTCGCCGTTCGGCCGCATCCAGGCGTGGTCACCTTCGTTGAGGTCAATGGCGGTCATCCGCGAATAGGGTGGCTTGAGCAGTGGCAGACCCTGGGGGAGCGCCGGCTGCTTGCCGCTGCCGAACTCGGCCTGGGTGAATCGTAGGTTGCCACCCGCGTCCGGGTCCGGCGTGTAGTACTTCAGCACCGACAACCGGTTTTCCGAGGGCACGTAGAGAAAGCCGGTCTCGGGGTCGACCGCCGCGCCGCTCCAACTCGCTGCGCCACCGATCTGCGGTCGTTGGATGGTGCCTTGCAGCCCGCCGTCCACGCTTTGCATCGGCGGCGTAAACAGGGGGCCGAGCCGGAAGTCCCGCACCGCCTCGATCGCCATCGCTCGGATCTCCGGGGTGAAGTCGACCAGGTCATCGATGGTGACGCCCTGATAGTCGAACGGCGGTGGCTTGGTCGGGAACGGTTGGGTCGCCGACAACACGTCGCCGTCCAGATCGGTGTCGGTCTCCACCGGACGCTCTTCGATCGGCCAGACCGGTTCGCCGGTGACGCGGTCGAAGACATAAGTGAACGCCTGCTTGCTGACCTGGGCCAGCGCTTTGATACGGCGCCCGTCAACGGTGATGTCGACCAAATTCGGCGCCGCGGGGAAGTCGTAGTCCCACACACCATGATGCACCGCCTGAAAGTGCCACATGCGCTGGCCGGTCTCAATGTCGAGCGCGACGATGCTCTCGGCGAACAGGTTGTCACCCAGCCGGTGCCCCCCGTAGTAGTCGCTGGTGGGGGTGCCGGTGGGGAGGTAGAGATATCCGGTTTCTTCATCGGCACTCATCGGCGGCCACACGTTGACGTTGCCCGAATAGCGCCACGACTCGTTCTCCCAGGTGTCGGCGCCGAAGTCGTCGGCTTGCGGTACGGTCCGGAACATCCACTTGGTGTCGCCGGTGCGGGCGTCGATCCCTTTCAACCAGCCCGGCGGGGCTTCTTTCTTGACGACAAAGTCCGAAATAATCGTTGGGGCGACCACCACGTCGCGCAGCACGACCGGCGGTGACTTGACTCCGAGCAGGTTGCGTCCCTGGTAGTTCATGTCTCCACGGGCGGCTCGAGGAATGCCCTCGGTGAGATCGACACGGCCATTGGTGCCGAACCCGGCTGACGGTTGCCCGGTCTTGGCGTCGACTGCGTGCAGGTAGCCCTCGCTGGTACCCCAGAAGATGCGCTCGTCCTGTCCGTCGGTCCAGTAGGCCACACCCCGTGACCCGTAGCCGTGGGTTGGTTCCCCTCCCTCATAGACTTGCGGGTCATAGACCCAGACCGTCTCGCCGGTGCCGGCGTCGACGGCGGCCGCTTGATACATCGCGGTCGACAGATACAGGGTGCCGCCGGCCATGAGCGGGGTGGCCTGGAAGCCGTTGATGGACACGCCGGAACGTTGTTCGCGGAGGGCGTCGAGATCGAGTGCCCCGTCGGCGGACTGCCAGCGCCAGGCGACCTGCAGGTCGCCGAAGTTGGTCGCATCGATCTGATCGAGCGGCGAGTATTTCGTACTGCCCTGGTCGCCCGCGTAGGTCCGCCACTCGCCGTCAGCGGCGCCGTACTGGGCCGCGGCCAGGCCCGGTAACACCGTAAGCGCGCACCACGTCACTCCGGCAAGACACGGCGTCGACTTCCTCATGCGGTTCTCCTTCCCGTCCCCGCGGGTCAGCGTGTGCGGTCTGATTATAGGGCGACGGGCGCTTGAAGACGGAGGTCCGCTGATAGAATCGCGCAGTTGCACCGCGGGTTTCCAGAGGAAGAGCGATGATTCGACACGGTCGATGGCGGTGGTCTCTCGGGTTGGCGGGGTGGCTCGGCGTCGCGGCCGCCCCGGCGCTGGCCCAGTCCGACGTGGTGGGTGAGTGGCGTCATTATGGGGCCGACGGGGCGAACACCAAGTACTCACCCCTCGACCAGATCACCGTCACAAACTTCAGCGACCTCCAGATTGCCTGGCGCTGGACCTCGGTCTCTACCGAAGTGGCGGAAGCGCGCGACGAGATAAACCCAGGCCTGTTCAAGGCCACCCCGTTGATGGTGGACGGCATGCTGTACGTCAGCACGCCACTGGGGCAGGTCGCGGCGCTCGACCCCGGCACCGGCGAGGCGCTCTGGATATACGATCCGCGCAGCTACGACCGACTCGAGCGTCCGGCCAACATCGGATGGCAGCATCGCGGCGTATCGTACTGGGAGGACAACACGAGCGACGACGCCCGTATTGTCATTGCCACGCACGACCTGCGACTCATCGCGCTGAACGCACGGACGGGTGCGCTGTATCCCACCTTCGGCGAGAACGGCATCGTCGATCTCAGCCAGAGCCTCGGGCGAGAGATTGACCGGTCACGTATCACGCATTCGACGCCGGTCGCCGTGGTGCGCGACACCCTCGTCGTGGGGAGCACCTTGACCGATCAGACCACGACACGCGAGGCGCCGCCCGGTCACGTGCGCGGCTTCGACGCGCGGACGGGCGTCATGAAATGGATATTCCACACCATTCCCCAAGGTGACGACTTCGGCGTCGATTCGTGGCAGAACGGGTCGTGGCGATACAGCGGCCACACGAATGTCTGGGGCAACATGGCGGTCGACGAAGAGCTGGGCTACGTCTACTTGCCGGTCAGCACCCCGACGAACGACTGGTATGGCGGCATGCGCCACGGCGACAACCTCTTCGCCGAGAGCATCGTGGCCGTCGACGCCGAGACAGGCCAACGGGTGTGGCACTTCCAGGCGGTGCACCACGGACTCTGGGACTACGACTTTCCGACCGGTGGGAACCTGATCGACATCACCGTTGATGGGCGTGACATCAAGGCGATCGCGCAGACGAGCAAGCAGGCCTTCACCTACGTGTTCGACCGCGTGACTGGCCAGCCGGTCTGGCCGATCGAAGAGCGATCGGTACCGGCGGGTGACGCGCCCGGCGAGTGGTACTCGCCGACCCAACCGTTTCCGACCAAACCGCCGGCCTTCGACCTGCAGGGCATCACGATCGATGACCTGATCGATTTCACGCCAGAGTTACGGGAAGAAGCGATTCGGATCGCGGAACGCGGCCAGCTGGGCCCGATGTTTACACCGCCCAACGTGCGCGGTCGGGGACGGCCGATGATTCAGGCGCCGGGCACCGGGGGGGGCGTGAACTGGCCCGGGTCGGCGGTTGACCCGGAGTCGGGGCGTCTGTTCGTGCCGTCGCAAACACGACTCAGGGCGGTCGAACTGATCGAGTACGCTCCGCCCGCCACGGTCGGCTACTTCACCGAGACCTGGGCGGTGCCGGTACCCGGGCCGCGGGGCTTGCCACTGGTCAAGCCGCCGTACAAGCGGCTCCAGGCGATCGATCTCAACACCGGCACCCACGCGTGGATGAGCCCGCACGGCGATGGCCCGAGGACCCACCCAGCCCTGAAGGACCTACATTTGCCGGCGCTCGGGGGGCATAGCGGTGGCAATGCGGGTGGCCCGCTCGTGACGAAGACCCTGCTCATTGTCAATTCGGGCGGGCGCTACGTCGCCGATCAAGCCGAGGGCGCGCGTACCCTGGCGGCCTATCACAAGGGCAACGGGGACTACCTTGGCTCCGTGAGTCTTCCGGCCGTGCCCGCCGGTAATCCGATGACCTACATGCACGATGGCCGACAATACATCGTGGTGGCCGTCGGCGGGGGCGGCGGAGCGGCCGCTCCGGAACTGATCGCGCTGGCATTGCCGTGACCTTGCGGCGGAGAGTGCGAGCGGAACGGGCGCTCGGCTCGGCGCCGAGCGTTCGGATTTCAGCTTCGTTCAGGTGAGGCCCGTATTACACTTCGCCCGTAGCGGCGGCGGGTCGGTTGACATGCCGTTGTGCGGATGCCACCGAAGAGAGGATGCCATGAGCATGAAACAGCTATTGACCTCGGTCACGATCGCGACCTGTGTCCTGATGGGCGCCACGGTACGGGATACGGCGGCGCAGGACTTCAGGGCGGATGAGTTCGACTATGGATCACGCTTTGCCCTCCCCGATGGGCAGACGTCCGAGATCTGGAATCCCGCCAAGCGCAAGCTGATCGAGGGTGGTCCGCTGATCGGCGGCACCGTGCGGGCCACCGACCCGCGCACGTACTGCGCGATGGCGGCCGCCGGCTACGACTTCGTCTGGGTCGAGATGCAGCACGAAGCGATCTCCTGGGAGCAGGTGGCGCGGTTCTGGCGCACCTGCCCGGGTCCCGCCGCGCCGGGAGTTCGGGTCGCGTATGCCAACGAGCGTGAAATTCAGCATGCGACCGATATGGGGGCCGCGGTCATCGTGGTACCGACTATCGATTCTGTCGAGGAGGCGCAAGCGGCCGTCGACTGGACCTACTTTCCGCCCATCGGGCGACGGAGTTCAGGTGGTGGTCAGGGTCCCAGTGAGCTGTGGAACGACGTCCCCGGCGGGTATCGTCAGACCTGGAACGACAATGTCGTCTTGTTCCTGATGATCGAGACGCTGGAGGGCGTGGAGGCCGCCCGCGAGATTGCCAAGCTGCCGGGCGTGACCGGATTGTTCGCAGCCAGCGGCGACCTCGGGAATTTCTCCGGCTTTGGCGAGGGCGATCCCGAGTACGAACGGCTGATTACCGAGGTGCTGGAGGCAGCTCAGGGCGCGGGCATCCATGCCTGCGCGCCGCTCCGCTGGGCCAACCGCCCAGGTTTCACCTGCTTCCAGGCGGGTACTGAGGGCGCGAACATCCGTCGCGGCGCCGCGGCCGAGATTCAGCAGGCCGAGGAGCGTTTCGGCCGCACCGGTGCCGGTGGCACGCCAGTCACGGGGTCGGGCGCCGCGCCGCTCCTGGCGAACTTGACCGCAGAATGTGGCTCGATCACCTACGAGGCTGATTGCAACGCCGCAGTGCAACAGGCCGCCGCCGCCGCCAGTTCGATGGGCGCCGCCGAGCAGGCGCAGATTGTTCGTCGTCTGCGGGAGGTCATGGGGGCCAACCCCACGCATGCCACACGCATCCGCGAGATTGCGTCGCAAGCCGGGTTGACGATCCCGTAGCCGCTGCCCGAAAGGTCGTCTCGACCATGCCGCAGAAACGGCCGCTTCCAACCGTGCGTGACCTCTCCAAGAGCGAGCTGGAAGAGCTGGTGGTTGAGATGGGCGACGCGCCTGCAAAGGCAGGACAGCTGTGGCGTGCGCTGTATCACGAGCGTCGAGAATCCTTCGACGACATGATGTTCCTCTCACTGCGATGCCGGGAGGCGTTGAAGGAACGGTACGTCATGAGTCCGCTCGACCCGGTCCATTGTCTGGCTTCGAAGGACGGGTCCACTGACAAGGCGCTGTTCAGACTCCCCGACGGCGAACTGATTGAAACCGTGTTGATGCGGTATGAACCGGACGGGCATCGGAAGGTCCGCCGAACCGTGTGCGTCTCTACCCAGGCCGGCTGCGCCCTGGGTTGCACGTTCTGCGCCACCGGGCAACAAGGCTTCAGGCGCCAGCTTTCGGTGGGCGAGATTGTGTCGCAGGTCATGTTCATGGGGCGACTCGCCAGGACCGACGAGGAGGCGCAGCGGGAGGACGGGACGCAGACCAGGGCCGAACGTCAGAGTGTCACGAACGTCGTATTCATGGGCATGGGCGAGCCGTTGGCCAACTACGACCACACGCTGAGCTCGATTCGCACCTTGACCGATGAGCAGGGACTCCACCTCGGCGCCAGGCACATCACCGTTTCAACCGTCGGGCTTGTACCGCCGATACTGAAACTGGCGGATGAGGACCAGCCGATCAACCTCGCCGTTTCACTGCACGCGCCCGACAACGTTACGCGTTCAGAGACGATGCCCGTGAATCGCCAGTACCCGATTGAGCAACTGATCGAGGCGTGCAAGACCTACATCGAGAAGACACGCCGCCGGATCTTCTTCGAATACGTGCTTCTCCACGGCCAGAATGACCACGTTCACCAGGCGGAGGCTCTGGGCCGGCTGCTCACTGGCACGTTGTGCCATGTCAACCTGATCCCAGTCAATCCGACCGTCGACGGGCCGTTCCGACCACCGGCTCGTGAGTGCAGCTCCGCGTTCCAGGAGAAGCTACGTGAATATCACGTCCCCTCCACGGTTCGGATGGCGAAAGGGATAGATATCAATGCGGGCTGCGGGCAATTGCGAGCGCGTGCAATGGGCGTAGAAGCCGTGGCCCTCTGACATCTACCAACGTCTCGACGGCGTGGGTCCAGTTTCTTTTCTCAGGCAACGCCGTTCGACCCCTATGACGGAGCCGCATCGACCGATCGCGCAGGGCCCTGGGCGGCCGCCGCCGGGGGCGGTGGTCGTGCTGGTGGCTTGCGTCGCCGCAAGTCTGGCGTTGCCCCATGTCCCCGGTGGTCGCTTGGCGTGGTGGCCCCTCATGCTGTTGTCGACGCTCGCACACGAGCTTGGCCATGGGCTGGCCGCGGTTCTTGTGGGGGGGGATTTCGTCTCGCTCCAGTTGTTCGCGAACGGGTCTGGTGTCGCCGCCACCGCCCATGCCGGCGGTCGCGCGGCCCGCGCCCTGATCTCGGCCGGGGGCCTCGTCGGACCCGCGCTGGTGGCCTGCGGGCTTTTCTTCTTCGCACGGACGGCAGGGCGCGCCCGCGCCGCGCTAGGGAGCCTGGCCGCCGTCCTTCTGCTGGTGGTCGCCTTGGTGGTACGCAACCCGTTCGGTGTCGTCTACGTGCTCGTCTTGAGTGCGCTGCTTGCTGCGCTCGTGCGCTTCGGGTCCGCTCGGATCGCGCGGTTTGGCCTCGTGTTTCTCGCCATCCAACTCTCCGTCAGCGTCTTTTCACGAAGCGACTACCTGTTTACACGGGTGGCTCGTACCGGCGCCGGGAACATGCCCAGCGATGCCGCTCAGATCGCAGAGGCGCTCCTGCTGCCGTACTGGGTGTGGGGTGGACTCTGTGGACTCGTGTCCCTGGCGGTGCTTGCGCTCGGGATGTGGCTCTATCTACGGCCGATGCCGGTCTCCATGCGTCAGTAAGTGCGCGGCGCCGGGCTGGCCAGGCGCGTGAGACAGGACACTAGTTACGCGGCGCGAGGGCTCGTTTTCGCGACAGCCCGATCCGGCGGCGACGCGCATCGACTTCGAGCACCTCTACCTGCAAACGGTCACCGACCTTGACGACATGCGTTGGATCCTTCACGAAACGGTTATCGAGCTCCGAGACGTGTACGAGGCCGTCCTGATGGACACCGATGTCGACGAAGGCGCCAAAGTGCGTCACGTTCGTGACCACGCCTTCCAGTCTCATCCCGGGCACGACATCTTCGAGGGAGTGCACCCCGTCTGCGAAACGCACTGGTTCGAATGTCTCCCGTGGATCGCGGCCCGGCGCCGCGAGCTCTGACAAGATGTCACGAGCGGTCGGCAGCCCGGTCCGACTGTCGACGAGGCTCTCGGGGGTCACCGTCCCCAGCGCGGCGGTGTTGCCCAGTAGGTCGGACGGTCGAACTCCCAGGCGGGACGCCAGCTGCTCGACCACGTGGTAGCTTTCCGGGTGAACGGCTGAAGCATCGAGGGGCTCCGACCCGTCGTGCACGCGTAGAAAGCCTGTGCACTGTTCGAATGCTCGCGAGCCAAACCGAGGGACGCTCAGCAGCGCGCGGCGCGTGGCGAACCGCCCGTTGGTGTCGCGGTGCGCGACGATGGCGCGGGCCAGTTTCGGACCGATACCGGCCACGTAGGAGAGCAGCGGGGCCGACGCCGTGTTCACGTCCACGCCGACTCGGTTGACCGATGAGCTGACAACGCGGTCGAGCGCCTTTTTGAGATGAGCCTGATTGACGTCGTGCTGATACTGACCGACGCCGATTGACTTCGGGTCGATCTTGACCAGTTCGGCCAGCGGGTCCTGGAGTCGTCGGGCGATACTGATGGCCCCGCGCACGGTGAGGTCGAGCTCCGGGAATTCTTCCCGGGCGATGGCGCTGGCCGAGTAGATCGACGCACCCGATTCGTTGACGATCACCGTCGTGACGCCCGGCGGCGTCGGTTCGAACCGCCGGCAGAAGTCCGCGGTTTCGCGCGACGCGGTCCCGTTGCCGATGGCGATGAATTCGACATCGTGAGCGCGAATGAGCCGGGCGAGCTCGCGCTCCGCGCCGGTAGTGTCGTTCGTCGGCGCGGTCGGATAGACCGTGGTGTGTGCGACCAGCTTGCCGGTGGCGTCGATGACGGCCACTTTGCACCCGGTCCTGAACCCCGGATCGATGCCGAGGATCGTCTTGTGGGTCGCAGGTGGGGCCAGCAGCACTTCACCCAGATTCGTGGCGAACACGGCGATGGCCTCGTGGTCAGCGACCTCACGCAGCGAGGTCAGCACCTCGCTCGATACCGACGGCTTCAGGAGACGCGTGTAACAGTCGCGGACGGTGGCTTCCAGCTCGCGTCGGAACAGGAAACCACGGTTGGTGAGCCACTGTCGCTCGAGTGCTGCGGTGACCGTCTCGTCGTCGACCTCGAGCACCATCGAGAGCACGTTCTCGGTCTCGCCCCGCCGCATCGCCAGGAACCTGTGCGACGCGAGTCGTCCAATTGGTTCCCGGTGGTCGTAGAGCTGTTCGAAGCGATGGTCGTCGCCGGCGTAACCCCGCTTCTTCCGGGTCCGGATGAAGCCGCGGCTCAGTTGACCGCGCAGCCATGTGCGGGTCGAGACCGTCTCGGACCAGCGTTCAGCGATGATGTCGCTGGCGCCGCTCAGCGCTGCGTCTTCGTCGGCCACACCCTTCGCCGGATCAACGTAGGGGGCCAAGACCGCGGCGCGTCCGGCCTCGCGATTGACCTGGGACGCGAGAAAGTTGGCAAGCGGTTCGAGCCCCCGCTCGCGCGCGACCGTCGCGCGGGTCTTGCGCGTGGTCTTGAACGGCCGATAGAGGTCGTCGATCTCGTTCGCGTCACGGGCACCGACGATGGCCTGCTGGAGCGCGGGTTTCAACGCGCCCTGCTCGGCAATCGATTTCAGAGCTCTGTTCTTCCGGTCAACCAGGTCCCGCGCGGTGGCGATGGCGTCATCGATCGCGCCGATCTGTACCTCGTCGAGCCCGTCCGTGCGCTCCTTCCGATACCGGGCGATGAAGGGCACCGTGTTGCCGTCGGAGAGCAGGTCCATCACGCCCGAGACGGACGCGGGAGGCAGCCGGAGGGTGGAGGCGATCGCGACGGCCACGACCGGCGGATTGAAGACGACGTTGGGTGGCGGTGACTGCATCAGACGACTCCGTCCGATGCGACGATATCACCGCGCCTGAGCTTCAATTCAGCAGATCGAACAGGGCGCTGTATTTGAGGGTCAGCGTACGCCCGGCGCCGGTCGGAATATGGCTGCCCAGCCCCTGGATGTCGTTGTAGACGATGAAGAGGCCGGTATTGGCGTCGGACAGCAGACCGAACCGGAGATTGGAGGACCAGAGGTCGGCCCGGTCGTTGTACTGGACGAGCGCTTGAAGGAACATGCGCGTTGTAAAGGAGTACGACATTCTGAAGCGCGCGAGATTGGTCGTGAAATCCCCGCCTGGCAACTTCAGGTCGTTGTAGCTCCACTCGAAAATCGCATTGAGCGTTTCGCCGACACGAGCGGCGATGGACGGGGTGATCGTGACCCGGTCGCCGCCGAACAGACCGCCGACGATGACGTTGATGTTGCCGTTGACCGGTGCGCCGAGATTGGTGTTGCCGGCGAGCTGCATCTCCTTGTGGTCATACGTGCCCGGTGGCACAAAGACATCCGGAAATATCTCAAACTGGTCCAACACGCCTTCTCGCGTGATGTTCATACCGGTGTGGATCTCGTAACCGTTCCTCCACTCGAGATGGTTGTCGATGTGCGTGAACTGTGTTTCGTGATCACCGCTCTCGAAGTCGAACACCGTGTTGTGGAACACGTGTGGCCGCACCTCGTGGAGACCCCAGAAGTTCTCGGGACGGAACGTGGTGAACACGCTGCCGTTCACCCGCCGGTAGCTCTCGCGGGCGAGGAAGCCGGCCTGCGGGTTGAAGTTCGGCGCGACCTCGGTGTAACC
>Ga0066376_10001763_pt1 | contig 20756 bp, 16 predicted proteins | sample Knorr_S15_td_Bot_FD_77009 | JGI IMG/M metagenome (GOLD analysis project Ga0066376, IMG submission 77009) | Marine microbial communities from Southern Atlantic Ocean transect - Knorr_S15_td_Bottom_ad_5009_LV_A | ecosystem: Environmental > Aquatic > Marine > Oceanic | place: Southern Atlantic...
GATCCATCGATGACCTCTGGGACACGATTGGCCACTTGCTCGATCGCTTCCCGCCACAGGAATGCAGCAATTACTTCAGAAACGCCGGATACGTCTAAACTTGATCGGAACATGCTCTAGCGAAAATCCCGAGCGAACCCGCTTGGTTCGCGACGACGCATTTTCGCAATAACAAATCCCGAGCGAACTATTTGGTTCGCGACGACGCATTTTCGCAAACCAAAACTAGCCGTTATTCCTCGCGGGTCACGCCAACCCGCGCGGCCAAAGCGGCTTCGAGGAACGGATCTAGGTCGCCGTCGAGTACGCCCTGGGCGTCGCTTTTTTCGACATTGGTGCGCAGATCCTTGACCATCTGATAGGGATGCAGAACGTAGGAGCGGATCTGGTGGCCGAAGCCGATATCGGATTTGGCTTCATGTTCGGCCCGGGTTTCGTCCTCGCGGCGCTTGAGTTCGCGCTTGTACAGCCGCGCCTTCAGCATCTTCATCGCGCTGGCCCGGTTCTTGTGCTGCGAGCGGTCGTTCTGGCACTGCACGACGATGCCGGTCGGCTCATGGGTGATGCGCACCGCGCTATCGGTCCGGTTGACATGCTGGCCGCCGGCGCCCGAGGCGCGGTAGGTGTCGATGCGGATATCCTTGTCCTGGATGTCGATTTCGATGGTGTCGTCAACCACCGGATAGACATCGACCGACGCGAAGCTGGTATGGCGCCGGGATGCGGAATCATAGGGCGAAATCCGCACCAGCCGGTGGACCCCGGCTTCGGTCTTCAGCCAGCCATAGGCGTTGGCACCGAGGATGCGGATCGTGGCCGATTTCAGGCCGGTTTCCTCGCCCTGGCTCTCCTCCATCAACTCGACCTTGTGGCTATGCTGTTCGGCCCATCTTGCATACATCCGTAGCAGCATTTCGGCCCAGTCCTGGGACTCCGTGCCGCCGGCGCCGGCATGGATTTCGAGATAGGAATCGTTCATATCGGCTTCGCCCGACAGCAGGCTTTCAAGCTCCTTCTTGGCCGCTATCTTGCCCAGCGCCAGCAGTGCCGCCTCGGCCTCGGCCAGAACCTCGCCATCGGCTTCCATCTGGGCCAGTTCGATCATCTCGATTTGTTCGCGCAGCTCGCGCTCCATGTCCTGGATCGCGTTGATCGCGCTGTCCAGGCGGTTGCGCTCGCGCATGACATCCTGCGCCTTCTGCAAATCGTTCCAGAAATCCGGCGCCTCGGTAAACGTCGTCAGTTCTTCCAGCCGCAAGCGCGCCGATTCGAAGTCAAAGAGACCTCCTTAGCAGTGCCGACGACTGCTCGATTGCTTCCACCGCATTGTGAATTTCCGCGCGCATCGATACCTCCCTAATATTTGCCGCCAACGTCGGAAGCGCCCGTATAGGCGATTCCGTCGGAGCCGTCGATCACCGCGGTATCGGCGCCGGGCTCGCTGCCATCGCGGAAGACTTCGAGGATGACACCCGCAGCACCGGGCCGGGCCGGCAGTCCGGTCGCCGCCTCGATGCGCACCAGGCGGACGCCCGGCGGAATCCGGAACGGGATCGCCGGCTTGCCTTGCAGTGCTGCGGCCATGAAGTCTCGGAATATCGGCGCCGCCACCGATGACCCGGTTTCCCGGTTGCCGAGCGGCCGCGGCATGTCGTAACCGGCGAACACGCCGACCGCCAGATCGGGGGAAAAACCGACGAACCATGTGTCCATCGACCGGTTCGTCGTGCCGGTTTTTCCGGCCAGCGGCTTGCCGACGGTGCGGACGCGCCGGCCGGTGCCGCGCACAATGACGCCCTTCAGCATCGAGACGATTTGATAGGCGCTGGCCGAGCCCGCGACCCGGTCGCGCGGATCGGGCAGTTGCGGCGGCGCTTGCCCAATCCACCGCGCGGCCCGGCATTTGCCGCAGCCGCGCCGGTCATGCCGGAACACCACGCGGCCATTGCGGTCCTGGATGCGGTCGATGAAGGCCGGCGTGATCTTCCGGCCGCCATTGACCAGCATCGCATAGGCCGTGGTCAGCCGCAGCAAGGTGGTTTCCCCGGCGCCCAGCGCCATTGAAAGCTGCAACGGCATATCGGTCGCGACATTGAAACGGTTGGCGTATTCGGCGACGGTTTTCATGCCGATGGCGCGGGCCAGCCGGACGGTCATCAGGTTGCGCGATTTTTCGATACCGAGCCGCATCGGGCTTGGCCCGTAGAACCGCCGGGCGTAGTTCGCCGGTTTCCACTTGCCCAGCCCCGGTCCCTGATCGAGCACGAAAGGGGCGTCCAGTATCAGGGTCGTCGGCGTATAGCCTTTCTCCAGCGCCGCCAGATAGACGAAAGGCTTGAACGCGGAACCGGGCTGCCGTTTTGCCTGGGTCGCCCGGTTGAATTCGCTGGCGGCGAAATCGTACCCGCCCGACAGCGCCAGCACCCGGCCGGTATGCGGGTCGAGCGCGACAATGGCGCCCTCGATTCCCGGGATCTGACGCAAGCCATAGCCGGGCTGTCCGGCGGGACTCGAATTGCCGTCCGCGTCGCCGGTTTGCTTGGCGGGAAGCGGCGCCACCATGACGATATCGCCCCGCGACAACACATCGCCGGCGCGCCGGACCTTGGGTGCGACACGCTGGCCTTCGCGCCACGCGCGCGCCCAGTGCAGATCCGCCAGGGGGATAATGCCGCCGCTGCCATCGCGAAGACCGATTTCAACCGCCTTGTCGCCGACCGACAGCACCATGGCCATCAGCCAGTCGCCGATTGCTGCGGGCGGCGTCACGTCGCGCAGGCGGCCCAGCCATTGGGCGTCGAATGCGACCGATGCGACCGGGCCGCGCCAGCCATGGCGCTGGTCATAGGCGATGAGGCCGGCCCGCAGGACATCTTCGGCGATCGTCTGCAAGCGGGGATCGAGCGTGGTGCGAACCGAAAGGCCGCCCTCGTAGAGATCCTGCTCGCCATAGCGCGCGATCAGTTCCCGGCGCACTTCCTCGACGAAATAATCGGCTTTGACGAACTGCGCGGCTTCGCGCGGCACGACTAAAAGCAGGGATGCGCGGGCGGTGCGCGCGGTACCTTCGTCGATAAATTCTTCGGCGAGCATCCGCCCGATGACCCAGTTGCGCCGGCTTCGCGCCGCCTTGACGCGGCGGGTTGGATGGTAATTGTTCGGCGCCTTCGGCAAGGCGGCGAGATAGGCCGCCTGTGCCGTCGTCAGCTCATCCAGCGACTTGTTGAAGTAGTTCAGCGCCGCCGCCGCGACGCCATAGGAACCGTAACCGAGATATATTTCATTCAGATAGAGTTCGAGAATCCGGTCCTTCGACAAAGCGCGTTCGATCCGAAAGGCGAGGATCGCTTCCTTGATCTTGCGTTCGATCGACACCTCGTTGGTCAGCAGAAAGTTCTTCGCAACCTGCTGGGTGATCGTCGAGGCACCGACCATGCGGCGGCCCTTGGCGTAATTGACGGCGTTCATGACCACGGCGCGGGCCAGGGCGAGAAAATCGATGCCGGGGTGGCTGTAGAAATTCTGATCCTCGGCCGCGATGAAGGCCCGCACGACGAGCGGCGGCATGGCCTTGACGGGGACGAAGACCCGCCGTTCCCTGGCGTATTCCGCGATCAGCCGGCCATCGCCCGCATGCACCCTGGTCATTGTCGGCGGCGCATAATCGGCGAGCTGCTTGTAGTCCGGCAGGTTGCGCCCGTAATGCCACAGCGCATAGAACACCCCGCCGGCGCCGGCAATGACGCCAAACAGTCCCAACACAAGGGAGACCATGAATATTCGCAGCAACAGACGCATGCGGGTCCTTGGGTGACGTTTCGCGGATATCGATTAGGCCATAAATATGGCGATCTTGTGATCGTCGACTCAGGGGCCGTGGGGCTGAATGCAGGCGTCAGGAGCGGCTATTCTGATCCTTGCGGACAAAGTAACGGTCGATGGCGCGCAGCAAGGCTTCACCGATGCGGCGGCGGTATCGCGGTTTTTGCAGGTTCTTCTCGTCGGTGCGGTTGGAAAGGTAGCCAAGTTCGATCAGAGCGGACGGCACGTTTGGCGATTTCAGCACCGCAAAGCCGGCATAACGGTGCGAGGTGCGCAGCAACCGTATCTGCTTTTTCAGTTCGCCAACCAGATTACGGGCCAGGTACCAGGATTCCCGGTTGGTGTCGTTCTGCGCCAGATCGATCAGCACCCGCGACACCTCCGGCGCATACCCCGTGAGATCGGCGCCGGCGATGATATCGGACTTGTTTTCCCGGCGCGCCAGATCCTCGGCTTCCTTGTCGGACGCCTTGTCCGACAAGGTATAGATCGACCCGCCGCGAATTTTCTTGTTCGGCATCGAATCGGCGTGCAGCGACAAGAACAGCTCCGCTTTGTTGCGATGGGCGGTTTCGAACCGGTTGCGCAACCGGACGTAAACATCGCGGGTCCGGGTCAGGACGACCCGGTAGCGGCCGCTCGCCTCCAGGATCCGTTTTGCCGCCTTCGCGACCGCCAGGGTGATGTATTTTTCATAGGTGCCCGACACCCCGATGGTCCCGGGATCGACGCCGCCATGACCCGGATCGAGGACGACCACGCGCCGGCCGTTGGCGGCGGGGCGGGCGGCTGGCGGCGATTGGCGCCGCGCCGGCCGCCGCCAATCCGGCGATTGGGCGTTGCGCGGACCGGACAGGAAGGCCGCCCGGGTAACCGCCTTGAGATCGAGAACCAGACGCACCGGATTTCCGGCCTTGGCCGCGATCATGAAATGTCCAGCAATCGCCACCGGCACCGTGGTATCGATCACGACCCGGCTATTGCCGGGCTGGAACAAACCGAACCGGAACTGGGCGACCAGCCCCGCCGACGCCCGCATGCGGGTCCGCGGCACCCGCCAGGCCACTTCCGGGAAATCGATGACCACGCGGTAGGGGTCCGCCAGGGTGAATATCTTGTAGGCGACCGTGACGCTCATTTCCAACACAAGGCGGGTCGAGCCGGGATGTACGCCAACCCGCGCATCCAGCACGACCGGGCTGGTCTGGGCCCGTGCGCCGGAAGCCGCCGCCAGCACGCACAGCAGCGCGACGAGTGACAAGAACACGCGGTCCCTGGTTCCACCACGCCACATATTGCGATTTATACCCATGCCAACACCAGATATATCCCGGACGCGGGGGTGCATTCAATCAAAATTCACCCGGCTTTATCCGCCCGCAACCCTGAAATATCCATTGTGGAATAACGCTGCGGAGCCTATTTTGGGGTTGCGCGACTAACCGCGTTTTAATTACCGCGCGGCCTTGCGGCTGGCGGTGCTGGATGCTGCGGATCCCTGACGAATATGGCGGGTGCCGTCACGGGGCAATTTCCGGGACGGCGTCGAACGCCGAGCCAGTGGATCGAAGCATCGTGAAACGAGGTCCTTTAACCGGTTAAGCGCGAAGTCAATGACCGATATGGGTATAGACCCGATCGGAAACAGGCGGGCACCGAGTTCCCTCTCTGCCCTGGTGTACGGGTTTCAAGTCATTTTGAATTCGACGCCGTTTGGCGGATTGTTTGGTGGTGCCGCCGGCTTCGCGATAAAAGGCGACACGAATCCGCAATCCTGGTCGCGTGGATTGCGGCGCGGCGTGCGCCGGAGAAATGTTACCATGTCCAAGAGAATGCTTATCGACGCGACCCATGCCGAGGAAACCCGGGTGGTCGTGGTCAACGGGAACGTGCTTGAGAACTTCGATATTGAGATATCGGCGCGTAAACAGCTAAAGGGAAATGTCTACCTCGCCAAGATAACCCGGGTCGAACCGTCGCTACAGGCGGCCTTTGTCGAATATGGCGGAAACCGGCACGGCTTCCTGTCGTTCAATGAAATCCACCCCGACTATTATCAAATCCCCATCGCCGACCGGAAAAAGCTGGTCGCCGAAGAATCCGCCGCGCAAGACAAGGAAAACAGCGAGGATAGTGAAAACATAGAGAACGTCGGCGGCGACGAAATTGAAGAAGAAGTTGAGCGGCGTCGGCGGCCCTCGTACCGCGGCTACAAAATCCAGGAAGTTATCAAACGGCGCCAGATCCTGCTGGTCCAGGTGGTGAAGGAAGAGCGCGGCAACAAGGGTGCCGCCTTGACGACCTACCTGTCGCTGGCCGGACGCTACTGCGTGCTGATGCCCAACGCCAACCGGGGCGGCGGCATCAGCCGCAAGATCGCCAATCCAGCCGACCGCAAACGCCTCAAGGCGGTGCTCGATTACCTCGACATACCCGAAGGCATCGGCGTCATCGTGCGCACCGCCGGGGCGAAACGCTCCAAGACGGAAATCAAGCGCGATTACGACTATCTGATGAAACAATGGATCGCCATCCGCGAACTGACGCTCGCGTCCACCGCGCCGACGCTGATCTATGAGGAAGCCAATCTTATCAAGCGCTCGATCCGCGATCTGTATTCGAGCCAGATCGACGAAATTCTGGTCGAAGGCGAAGAAGCCTACCGTGTCGCCAAGGCGTTCATGAAAACCATGATCCCCAGTCACGCGGTCCGGGTGAAAGCCTACAAGGACAGCGGCATTCCGATCCTGCACCGCTATAAAGTCGAGAGCCAGATCGATGCGATCCATCATCCGATCGTGCAACTGCAATCGGGCGGCTATATCGTCTTAAATTCGACCGAGGCGCTGGTCGCCATCGACGTCAATTCCGGTCGGGCCACGCGCGGCCGCAGTATCGAGGAAACCGCCTACAAGACCAACCTTGAGGCATCGGAGGAAATTGCCCGGCAGTTGCGGCTTCGCGATCTTGCCGGCCTGATAGTGATCGATTACATCGACATGGAAGTGTCGCGCAATATCCACGCCGTGGAACGCAAGCTGAAGGACGCCTTGCGCGTTGACCGCGCCCGCATCCAGGTTGGGCGGATCAGCCATTTCGGCCTGCTTGAAATGTCGCGCCAAAGGCTCCGCCCGAGCGTGATGGAATCGGCCGGCGTGGTTTGCCCGGCCTGCGCCGGCAGTGGCCATGTCCGCTCGACCGAAGCGACGGCGCTGTTCGTCCTGCGCGCGCTGGAAGAGGAAGGGATCGGCAAGCCGTCGGCGCGGGTGATGCTGCATGTTCCGACCCAGGTGGCGCTTTATATCCTCAATCAGAAACGCGCAGCGTTGGCGGAGATCGAGGCGCGCTATGATTTCACCGTGACGGTAAATGTCGACGACGCCCTGGTTTCGCCCGATTACCGGCTCGACCGTCAGGCCAATGCGGCCGGCCCGGCAACCCCGAGCGGCGGCGCCGAAGCCGAAGACAGCGAAGAAACCCCAAGCGCGCCGCGCAAGCGCCGGACGCGGCGCCGGCGTTCCAGCCGCCACGATGAGGCGCGCGCCCAGACAACCAGCGCCGAAGCCACGGACGCCGAAGAAGTTCAGGCGGCGGATGCGGCGCCGGGCGAAGAGACGCCAGCGGCCGGCGAGTCCGAGGGCCGGCCCAAGCGGCGGCGGCGGGGCCGCAGAGGCGGGCGCCGCAGATCGCAGAAATCGGCCGAGACGACGGTGGAAACGGCCGAGGTGCGGGAAAACATGGTCGAGGGATCGGGCGGCGCCGAACCGGTTGCGGCCGTGGACCAGCCGGCTCCCGCTTCACCGGACAAAGCAGCGCCCGATTCGCTGGGCGAAGCAACGCCGGCCTCGCTGGGTGAAGCAACGCCCGCTTCTCCCGACGCGCCCGAAATCCCTGAATCGCCTGCCCTGGACACCGCGCCAGCGGCCGAGCCCAAGGCGCGGAAGCCGCGCCGCCGCCGGGCGCCACGCCGCAAACCGGCTAAGGTGCCGGAGACGGCAACCGGCGAGCCCGCGGAACCGGTTGCCGTTACGCCCGAAATAGCCATGGACAGCGTCCCCGACCCGACGCCGGCTTTCGATGCGCCAGCCGAACCGGCGGCAATGGATGAGCCTGTTGCCATGGCCGCCGACGCCATGTCGCCGCCGGCGGACGAGAAGCCCAAGCGCGGTGGCTGGTGGCAACGGATCACGCACTGATATCAAGGTCGCGTTGAACCCGCCGGTTGGCTCGCGTCCATTAAAAGGCGGCGGGTCAGCGCCGCCAATCGGCCAGCGCTTGCGCGGCGGCTTCCATTTCCGCCGTCGGGCCAGCGAAGCTGAAGCGCATGAAGCGATTGCCCCGCGCCGGATCGAAATCGATGCCAGGGGTCGCGGCGACGCCGGTTTCGGCCAGCATGGCGCGGCAGAACGCATCGCTGTCATTGGTCAACCCGGAGATGTCGGCATACAAATAAAACGCGCCATCGGCGGGCGCCAGCCGGTCGATCCCGGCCCGGGGCAGCGCTTCCAGCAGCAATGCCCGGTTGCGCGCATAAACCGCGACATTTGCGTCCAGTTCGGTTGCGCATTCCAGTGCCGCCAGGCCCGCCACCTGCGCCAATGCCGGCGGTGAAATATACAGATTCTGACCAAGGCATTCGATTGCGCGCGATAAATCCTCCGGCACGATCATCCATCCCAGCCGCCAGCCGGTCATCGAAAAATATTTCGAGAAGCTGTTGATCACGATCGCGCCGGGGCTGAATTTCAGCGCGCAGTCGGCTTTTCGGTCATAGGTGATCCCGTGATAGATCTCATCCGAGATGAGGCGGATTCCCTTATCCTGGCAATAGACCGCCAGATCCCGAAATTCGTTGGTCCCAAGCATCGTTCCGGTCGGGTTCGACGGGCTGGCGACGATCAGGCCGTCGATTGGCCCTGCCTTCAGCGCCCGGTCAAGCAGGGCCGGGGTCGGCTGGAACCGGTCCTCGGCGACGGTCATCAAAAACACCGGTTTAATGCCCAGCGCGGAAAGTATATTGGCGTAGCAGGGATAGCCGGGGGCCGCCAGGGCGACCCGGTCGCCCGCATCGAAAGCCGCCAGAAACGCCAGAACGAACGCCGCCGAGGATCCGGTGGTCGCGACAACGCGGTCCGGCGCAACGCCAAGCCCGTAATAATCCTGGTAGCGCTTGGCGATTGCCGCGCGAATTTCCGGCACGCCTTGGGCGTCGGTATAGCCGAGCCGTTGCGAACGCAACGCTTTTTCCGCCGCCAGCAACGCTCCTTTCGGCGCTCCGGTGCCCGGTTGGCCGACCTCCATATGATATACCGTCTGCCCCGAATCCGCGCGCGCATCGGCCGCCCGCATTACTTCCATGACGAAAAACGGCGGTATATTCATGGCCCGCCTGGAAACCTTAAGCGACATGCCCGACCGCTCCACTATTCGACCGCGCGATTATCGCTCGGCTTCCGCCGCAATGCCGAATCCGCGCGGATCGGCGTGCACGAAGCAAGCGATCTCGTCGCTCCTGGCGTCCAGGCCAAGCGGACATTCGGCCGCGTTGACCCGCCCGAGGTCGGGAACCACGATGACCTGGTGACCCTGGCTGCGCAACGTGCCGATCACGGCTTCCGGCACCGACTTTTCGGCCAGTACGACATCCGGCAATCCGCCATGATGCACTCGGGGCAGGCGCAGCGCCTTATCCAGCACCGACCCGTCGAGGATCGACGCCGCCAGCACCGTCATCGAGGCGGTCAATGTCGCGGCCCCTCCGGATCCCGCTACCGCGAGCCGAAAGCTGCGGAGTTCGCGGTCATACGTCAACACAGGGCCAAGCGAGAGCGCATTCCGGTCGCCTTGTCCCGGCGCCCCGGCCAGGAGTATCCCGGTCCCCGACGCGACCCGGCCAGTCCCGTAAAATCCGTAATTGGTCAGCGTGCAGGCAACCGCCTGACCGACAAGATCGACGACGACAAACCCGGTGCCGGCCGGATTTTCCGGCATCGCGCGCGGTTGAACGTCAAGTGCGTCCACCGGCGTTGCCCGCGCCGGGTCGAAATCAGACATCAGCGTTTCCGCCACCAGGCGGTTGGTGAAGCTATAGTCAGAGGCATCGTCTGCGCCGAGCCAGCGCGGGCGGGCGGCGAAGGCGCGCTTCGCCGCCTCCACCAGCAGATGCGCGCGCGCCGCCGGATCCGCCGCCTGGTAGCGGTCGTTTTGCGCCAGCATGTTCCACATCAGCGCGCCACCGACCCCGACCCCGGCCGGCGGCGGGACAAAGGCCAGAACCTGGTCGCGATAGGGAACCAGCACCGCCTTGCGCCAGCGCGGCAGATAGCGGCGCAGATCGTCCAGGGTTAGCGTGCCGCCGGCCGCGGTGACGGCGGCGACCAGCCGCTGCGCGAACGCGCCCTTGTAAAAACTGCTGATGCCAGCGGTCCGCAGGGTGGCGTAGGTATCGGCCAGATCGGGTTGGGTCAGCCAGACGCCCTCGCCGACGGGTGCGCCGTTGGCGTGGCCGAAAATTCGCCGCGCTTCCGGGTCGTCAAAAAGCGGCTTGGCCGCCAGCGCCAGATCGAGCGCCGCCGCGCGCGTTACGATGGCCCCGAAACGGGCCTTTTTCTCCGCCCCGGCCAGCAAGGCGCGGATATCGGACTGACCGTAACGGGCATGCAGCGCGGCCAGTCCACGCAGCAGGGTTGGAACCGCGCTTGGCCTGTCGGCGCCGGCGACCGGCGACCCCGGCGATGCGATGAAGTCGATGACTTCGGTGTATTTCGCCGCCGGGTCGTGCACGATGCACACGCCGCCGCCGCCAAGGCTCGCCATGGACGGTTTGGTTACGGTCAGTGTCAGCGCCAGCGCCACCGCCGCGTCGGCCGCGGTGCCGCCGTAACGCAAAACGTCTTCCGCCACCTTCACGGCGACCGGCTCATCGGCCGCCACGACGCCGAAAAACACCAGCTTTCTGCCGACCAGCCGGGCCCATTTCGTCTCCGCCTCGGGCGCGGGTTCGCGTTCAAACCAACCGCTGAGCAGACCCGTCTTCTTGCCCGGTTCGGCATCGCCGCCGCACGCGCTCACCATGGCCGCCAGGACCAGCGCGATCCCTTGATTGCGGCGGCGGCGAACCCCAGTTAAACTGCGATATCTTTGGAGAATTGAATCTTTGAAGCGCATTCGCATTCCCAGGCTGTTGCCTGGCCTCGTCGCGGCGGTTGGCGTCGCCTTGATTACGCCGACTGGCGAGTCGCGGGCAAGCGGTATTTCGCTTATCCACGACACCGAGATCGAAAACACGATCCGCCTATTCGCAACGCCGCTGTTCGAGGCCGCGGGGCTGGAAGCGGCCGACATCCGTATCCATATCGTCAAGGATGCGAGCCTGAATGCCTTTGTCGCCGGCGGGCAGCGGCTGTTCATCAACACCGGCCTGCTGATGAAGACTGAACATGCCGGCCAGATCATCGGCGTGATCGCCCATGAGACCGGCCATATCGCCGGCGGCCATTTGCTGCGCCTGCAGGAAAAATTACGCAATTCCACGGCGCAGACGATTCTCACCTATGTTCTGGGCGGCGTGGCGGCGGTGGCGTCGGGCAATCCGGGTGCCGCGGCGGCGGTCATTGCCGGTGGCGCCACGATCCAGCAGCGTACCTTGTTGAGCTACACCAGGACGATGGAACAGGCCGCCGATCAAGCGGCGATCGATTTTCTTGAGGAAACCGGAAAATCGTCCGTCGGCCTGCTGGAATTTCTTGGCACCCTGTCCAGCCAGGAATTCCTGACCAGCGACAATCAGGATCCCTATATCCGCTCGCACCCCTTGACCCGCGACCGGATGGAATTTCTGCGCAACATAATCAAGAATTCGCAATTCTCCGACACCCCGATCGCGGACGATCTGAAACGCGCGCATGACCGGATGCGGGCCAAGCTGAAGGGCTTCCTCAACCCGACCGGGCGAACCTTGCGCGAATTCAAATCCACCGACCAGCGAGTTCCGGCCCGCTACGCCAGAGCCATCGCCTTCAAGGAATCGAATCAGGTCGAAAAGGCGTTGGCGCTGATCGACGGCTTGATCGCGCAATTTCCCGAGGATCCGTTCTTTCACGAATTGAAAGGCGATATATTGCAGGATGCCGGCCGGGCGGCGGATTCGATTCCGCCCTATCGCACGGCGGTGGAGATTCTGCCCTGGGCGGCGCTGATCCGCACCAATCTTGCCCAGTCCCTGCTTGAATTGAACGATCTTGACGCCAGCCGAGAAGCGCTCGACAATCTACTCAAGGCCGTGCGCTACGAACCGGAAAGCGCGATAATCTGGCGCTTGATGGCAAAAGCCTACTCGAACGAAGACGATCAGGCGAATGTCATGCTGTCGCTCGCCGAAGCGGCGCTGCTGTCGGGGAAGCGGGATGTGGCGCGATACCGGGCGACGCGGGCGCTGACATTGTTGCCGGCGGGTTCGGCCGGCTGGCTCCGCGCTCAGGACATCCAGAACGCATCGGTCAAACACGAAAACGAAGGGGGCTGACCGTCATGCCGCAAATTCGCTTCTTCGGCGGCCTGATATCCGCAATGTTCGCATTGGCGCTTCTTGCGTCGCCGGCAGTGCCGCAAATCGCCGAAAACGACAAGCGCGCAATCGAGGATATCGTCCGCCAGTATATTCTCGACAATCCGGAAATCATCGCCGATGCGATCGCCCGTCTGCGCCAGCGCGACCGCCTTGCGCGCGCCCAATCGCAAGCGCGCGCCCGTGACGAAAACGCGGCGCGAATTTACCATAATCCGCTAACGCCCGAGATGGGCAATCCGAACGGCGATGTTACCGTCGTCGAGTTTTTCGACTATCAATGCGGATACTGCAAACGGGTGTTCCCGGTCTTCAAGAAGGTCATCGCGAGCGACAGGAATCTTCGCGTGCTGATGAAGGAATTGCCAATTCTGGGGCCGGTATCGCGCTTCGCCGCGCGCGCCTCGATGGCCGCCGAAAAGCAGGGTAAATTTTTCGCCTATCACGCCGCCCTGATGGAATTGAGCGGCCGGTTGACTGAAAAACGGGTTATCCAGACGGCGCGCCGGGTCGGGCTCGATATCGAAATATTGGTCAGGGATATGGCCGACCCGGCGATCGAAAGCTATCTCGACCAGACCCTGGAACTGGCCCAGGCGCTCGGCATCAATGGCACGCCGGCGTTCCTGTTCGGCGATCAACTGGTGCCCGGCGCGATCGAGGAAGACCGGATGCGCGCGCTGATCGCGGCCGCCCGCCAACCCAAAAGCTGACGGTAAATCCCGGACTATAAATTTTCGATGGTTACCGGCGCAATCGCGTCCGCCGGCGTGAAGCCGAAGATGCGGCCGTAGAAATACAGCTCGCTTTCCAGCGCGCGCTTGATATTTTCCGCCTGACGGAAGCCGTGCCCTTCCCCGGCGAAGGCGAGATAGGCCACCGGCGTTCCTTTAGCGTGCAGCGCCGCGACCATGGTTTCGGCCTGGTTCGGCGGCACCACCTTGTCGTCCAGCCCCTGAAAGAAGATCACCGGACAGTCGAGCCGGTCGGCGAAATGGATTGGCGAGCGTTCGCGGTACAGGGCTTGGGCTTGCGGCCAGGGACCAACCAGGCGCTCCAGATAACGGCTCTCGAACTTGTGGGTGTCGCTGGCCAGCGCGCTGAGATCGCCGATCCCGTAATGGCTGGCACCGGCGTGAAAAATATCGCCGAACGTCAGGGCGCACAGCGTCGTGTAGCCGCCGGCGCTGCCGCCGGTGACGATCAGGCGCGCGCCATCGACCCGGCCGCTCCGGGCCAGAAAGCGCGCGCCGGCGGCGCAGTCTTCGACGTCGACGACACCCCACTGGCCATCCAGCAATTCCCGGTAAGCGCGGCCATGGCCGGTGCTGCCGCCGTAATTCACGTCCAGCACCGCGAATCCGCGGCTGGTCCAGAACTGGATTTTCAGATCGAATGCGGGGCTGGTCTGGCCGGTCGGGCCGCCATGGCTCTTGACGATCAAGGGCGGCAGCGACCCGGCCGGCGCGGCCTGGGCGCGATTGGCCGGCGGATAGAAGAACCCATGCGCTTCGCGCCCGCGCTCGGACCCAAAGCGCACCGCCTCGGCGCGCGAAACATCGCCGGGGTCAATGTCGATTTCCGCCGACCGGCGCACGATTTCGATCGATCCGCTTTTCAGATCGAGGGCAACCAGTGCCGGCGGCCGTGCCGCGTGACCGGCGATAAACACGGCCCGGCCATTGCCGACCTTAAGCGACCCGAAGCTGCAATACGGCGTTTCGATTTCCCTTATCGCCCCGTTCTTCACCCGGCCAAGCCGCCAGAGTCCGTCCTGGCAATAGCTGGCAATGACCGTTCCGTGCGCGGCGAAGCCATAGGTCGTCATCCCGAACACCCATTGCGGCAGGCCGAATTCCGCCGTCATCGGACACAGCGCCTTGGCCGCGCCGTCACTCCAGCAATAGAGGTTCCACCAGCCGGTGCGGTCGGACACGAAATGCAGCACGCCGCCGGGCGACCATTCGGGCTGGAAGGCGGCCACGCCGTCGCCGCCGGCGACCGCGAGGGGCGCCGACAGACCGCCGTTGGCGTCAATCCTGGCCAGCCACAGGCGGCACGAATCCCACGGCATGTCCGGGTGGTCCCAGCTCAGCCAGGCCAGCCATTGCCCATCGGGCGAAAGCCGGGGGGCGGCGTAGAAATCGGCCCCTTGCGCGAGGACCGATACCGAACCGTCGAAACCGATGGCGACCAGCGCATTTTCCGGCTCGCTTCGATCGTCGCCGTGGGTTTCGCGCACCGCCAGAAGGCGTTCGCGCGGCGCATCGACGCGCATATCGGCGTAACGCCACGGCCCTTCGGCGCTCAGCGCGCGCGGCGGTTCGCCTAGCGCCTGCGCATAAAGCCGCTGATCCGCGTTGTTGCAGAAATAAATCACGCCGTCCTGCACAATATAGGCGCCGCCGCCATATTCATGCGCCCGGCTGCGGATGGAGTATTCGGGCGGGGTGAGATCCTTTAACGTGCCGTCGGCGCGGCGCTGGCACGCAACATTGCGCCCGCCTTCGAGGGGCCGCATTTCGCTCCAATAAATCGCCTTGCCATCGCATATGATCTGGCCAAGGCCGACCGTCTCGCCGACGATCAGATCGGCGGTGACCGGTGATTCCCAGGTCCCGAACGGGGCCGCCGGCGCGTCGTCCATGGCAAGCGCTCCAATCAATCTACGCCCACCCCTTGTCATGGCGGGCTGGCCCCGTGATAGTGGTGCGCGGCGCAATTCAAGTGGCGGAAATCGAATGTATAGCGATGCGGGCGGCTTGCCTATCACGACCCAAAGCGCCGACGCGGCGGCGCGCTACAACACCACGATCGAGAATTATCTGGAATACCGGGCCGGCGCGATGGGCGCGCTTAAATTCTGCCTGGAAGCGGATCCGGATTTCGTCATGGCGAATTGCCTGCGCGGCTATCTGATGATGCTGTTCGGGTCCAACGCGATGAACGGCCGGGTCGAATCCTGTCTGGCGAAAGCAGCCGAAGGTGCTGCGGCCGCAACCCCGCGCGAACGCTCGCACCTGGCTGCGCTACGCGCCTGGCTGGATGGCGACTGGCGTAAATCCGACGCCATCTGGGACGCCATCCTGGTCGAGCATCCGACCGATCTGCTGGCGCTGCGGCTGCAACATTTCAACGCCTTCTGGATGGGCCGCTGTCAGGCGCTGCGCGATGGTGCTGCCCGCGTCCTGCCGGCCTGGGACAAGAACATGCCGGGATACGGTGCCGTGATCGGCATGTACGCCTTCGGCCTGGAGGAATGCGGCGAATATGAGCGGGCCGAAGCCTTTGGCCGCCAGGCGGTGGAGATCAACCCGGACGATTTGTGGGCCATTCACGCCGTCGCCCATGTGCTGGAAATGCAGGGCCGGACCAAAGACGGCCAGGACTGGCTGAACCAGCCGGCCGATATCTGGGACGACCGCAATCCCTTCAAGGGACATCTGTGGTGGCACACCGCGCTGTTCGCCCTGACGCGGGGCGACTACGACAAGGTGTTGGCGCTATACGACCAGTCGATCGTGCCGGACCCGTCCGATTTTTATCTCGATGTCCAGAACGCCGCCTCGATGCTGGCCCGGCTCGATTTGCTCGGCGTCGATACCGGCGACCGCGGCGCGGTGCTGGCCGACATGGCCGAAGCGCGCATTGGCGATCACACGCTGGCCTTCACCGAAATGCACAACATGATGATCCTGGCCCGTGAAGGCCGCCACGAATCAGCGGATAAGCTGCTCGCATCGTTGCAAGACTTCGCCCAAACGCCGAATAATTTCGCCGCCGCCACGATGCAGCCGGTGGCGATCCCGTTATGCCAGGCGATCCTTGCCCATGCCAATGGCGACCATGGGGCCGCGGTCGAAACCCTATTGGCGATCCGCTACGATCTGGCCTGCGTCGGCGGCAGCCACGCCCAGCGCGATATCTTCGCGCAATATCTGATCGAATCGGCGCTCAAGGACGGCCGGCTCCCGCTCGCCTGCTCGCTGCTGGCCGAACGGGTCGCACTCTACCCCACCAACCGCGCCGCCTGGGCCCGCTATGCGGCGGCCCTGGACGCGCTTGGCGACGCGGCAGGTGCTACGGCGGCGCAACAGCATCTGAACTGACCCTGGGGACCGCCATGGCGCCAAAACGCAACCCGCTCAAGCTCAATAAGCTGCAATTGAAGACCCTGACTTTGTTGCAGGAACTGGCCCGCCTGCCGGATATGGCGACGCCGAACGCGGCGACCGGCGAGGTCACGGTCACCGGCTTCCCGCCGCCGCACGGCAACCATTTTCATATGGGCCGCTTTGTCGTCATGGCCAGCGACGCAACCGGCCTGCGCAACGAAGCCGTGTGGCGCGCGCTGACCCGCAAACAACTGGCCCATGGCCATTTCCCGACCGCGATCACCCTGACCCCGGCCGGCATCGCCTACCAAACCCATATGCGCGACGCGATCCTGCATGGCGGCGATGATTGATGCCAAGGCAGCGTTGTTGCGCCGCGCGGCGCAAATGTTATAACCGATTCCGGTTCCGCAATTGAATCACGGCGCAATGCGCCGGAAAGAAGATCATGGCGACAGAGCCCCAAATTCTACTTCTCAACGGACCGAATTTGAACATGCTCGGTCAGCGTGAACCGGCGATCTATGGCACCGATACGCTGGCCGAAATCGAACAACGCTGCCACGCCCATGCCGACGCCCTCGGCCTTGCGCTCAACTTCAAGCAATCCAATCACGAGGGCGAACTGGTGACGTGGATCCAGGATGCGAACGGGGTCTGCGACGGATTGATCATCAATGCGGGCGCTTATACCCATACCTCGATCGCCCTACTGGACGCTTTGACGTTGCTGGATTGCCCGATAATCGAACTGCATCTGTCGAATGTTTTCGCGCGCGAGAAATTCCGCCATCATTCCTATATATCGCCGGTGGCGACGGGCGTAATCTGCGGGCTTGGCGGCCATGGTTACATGCTGGCCATGGATGCGGTGAAGCGCTTACTGGACGACTGACATGGCCAAACCGACGATCGACAGCGACGCCATTCGCGAGCTGGCCAAGCTGCTGGAGGAAACCGGACTCAGCGAGGTTGAGCTGCGCGACGGCGACCGGATGATCCGGGTCGCGCGCGGCGGCGCGGTTCATCCGGTCGCCGTCGCGCCACTGCCGGCCCCGCCGCCTCATGTCGATCCCCGCGCCGCGCCGGCGGCCGAGGAACCCGAAGCGGGCGCGATTACCTCGCCGATGGTCGGCACGATCTATCTGGTGCCAAATCCTGGCGACCCGCCGTTCATCGCCGTCGGTGCCACGGTTGCCCAAGGCGATACGCTGTTCATCGTCGAGGCGATGAAGGTCATGAACCCGATCCTTGCGCCGCGCGCCGGCACCATCAAGCGGATCTACGCCACGGACGCCCGGCCGGTCGAGTTCGGCGAAGTCCTGGCGATTCTGGAATAAACCCGGGTGTTCGAGAAAATCCTCATCGCCAACCGCGGTGAAATTGCGCTGCGCGTGCATCGCGCCTGCCGGGATATGGGGATTCAGACCGTGGCGGTGCATTCAACGGCCGATTCCGACGCGATGCATGTCCGGCTCGCCGATGAATCGGTCTGCATCGGGCCGCCGCAATCGCGGGACAGCTATCTGAACGGCCAGGCGATCATTTCCGCCGCCATTATCGCTGGCGCCGATGCGATTCATCCGGGCGTCGGCTTCCTGTCGGAAAACGCCGCCTTCGCAGAGATGGTCGAGGAACACGGGTTCACCTTTATCGGCCCGAGCGCCGAACATATCCGCATGATGGGCGACAAGATAACCGCCAAACGGGTGATCCAGGAGCTTGGCTTGCCGGTCGTGGCCGGATCCGACGGCCCGGCCGGCAGCGACGACGAGGCCCGGCGCATGGCCCAGGACATCGGATATCCGGTGCTGGTCAAGGCGGTTTCCGGCGGTGGCGGCCGCGGCATGGGGGTTGTGCTGGAACCCGAATCGTTGATTTCGGTGATGGCGCGGTGCCGGGCCGAGGCGATGGCCAGTTTCGGCGACGACACTCTCTATATCGAAAAATACCTCGGCCATCCCCGCCATATCGAGGTACAGGTGTTCGGCGATGGCGATGGCGGCGCGATCCATTTCGGCGAACGCGATTGTTCGATCCAGCGCCGCCACCAGAAGGTCATCGAGGAGGCGCCCTCGCCGGCGCTGGACGCCGCCGCCAGAGAAGATATCGGCGCCCGCGCCACCGACGCCGTCCGGAAACTGCGTTATCGCGGCGCCGGTACGTTCGAGTTCCTGTACGAAGACGGCGAATTCTTCTTCATCGAAATGAACACCCGCTTGCAGGTCGAACATCCGGTCAGCGAGATGATTTCCGGCGTCGATCTGGTGCGTCAGCAGATTTCCATCGCCGCCGGCGAACCCATGGCCCTGCGACAGGCCGATATCGTGCTTACCGGCCATGCCATCGAATGCCGCGTCGCGGCCGAACACCCCGAGAGTTTCGCGCCGTCGCCCGGACTGGTGAGCGAATATCATGCGCCCGGCGGACCCGGCGTGCGCGTCGATTCAGCGCTGTACACCGGCTACTCGGTTTCGCCGCATTACGACAGTCTGGTATCCAAGCTCGTCGTTCATGCCGATAATCGCGACGAATGCATCATGCGGATGCGCCGCGCACTGGACGAATACGTTATCAGCGGCATTGAAACCACGATCCCCTTGCATCGAAGATTGCTGTCCGAAGCGGATTTTTTGTCGGGCGATTACGATATCCACTGGCTGGAGACCCGCTTGGGGCTATAGAAATAATCCTGGGCGAACAGGTTCGCGACGACGAATTTGCGTAAAACCAAAGGGCGCGCTAGCAACCATGGAAATGCTGGAACTGACGCCGGACATGCTGTTGCGGGCTTATGCCATCGGCGTGTTTCCGATGGCGGAAGACCGGGACGACCCGGAACTGTTCTGGGTCGATCCCCGCTTGCGCGGCGTCATTCCGCTGGAGCGTTTCCATGTGCCGCGCCGCCTGCGCCGCACGGTTCGAAGCAAACGCTTCGAGGTCACCTTCGACCGCGATTTTCACGCCGTCATCGAAGCCTGCGCGGACGCAACCAAATCGCGGCCCCAGACCTGGATCAACGAACGCATCATCACGCTCTATACCTCCTTGTATCACATGGGCCATGCGCACAGCGTCGAATGCTGGCGCGACGGCGTGCTGGCGGGCGGTCTGTATGGCATCACCCTTGGCGGCGCCTTCTTCGGCGAGAGCATGTTCAGCCTCGCGAACGACGCCAGCAAGGTGGCGCTGGTGCATCTTGTCGCCCGGTTGCGCGCCGGCGGATTTACCCTGCTCGACAGCCAGTTCATCACCTCTCATCTGAGCCAGTTTGGTGCCCGCGAAATTCCCCGCGCCACCTACCGTCGCCGGCTGGCCGAGGCGCTGAAGGTCAACGCCGACTTCTATCGTGATTTTGGCTATGACGATCTGGCGGCGCTGGTCGGTTGACTCTAGGATAAGGGCCGCGCCTGCATTCGATATCGAAAGGACACGCCATGCGTTCGATGCTCTTGCTTGGGGTGTTCGCCTTCGCCCTGACCGTTTGGCGGCCGAGTCTCGCGGGCGAGGTGCTTTTGCGCGATCAGTTCGAAGGACGCAGCAACCATGTAGCTTCCGGCGCGGCCGCGGTCGAAAAAACCGCCAGCGGCGCCATGGTCGTGCTGGGCGAGGATTTCGACTTCGACGGCGGACCCGATCCCAAGGTCGGGTTCGGCCGTGACGGCGTCTATGACAAGTCGTCGCAGCTTGAAGCGTTGAGATCCAATACCGGCCGCCAGGAATACGTGATCCCGAGTTCCATCGACCCGGCCAAATACAACGAAATATATATCTGGTGCGAGCGGTACAGCGTGCCTCTTGGCGTCGCCAAATTGAAATAAGCGGGCATTTGAGGGGCATATGAGGCAATCACGGTTCGGTTTCGGTATCGTCGGGACCGGGATGATCGCGGCGTTTCACGCCAAGGCGATTGCCGCTATGGCGGATGCAGAGCTGGTCGCGGTCCATGCCCGGCGCATCGAATCCGCACAATCCTTCGCGGCGCGGCATCGGTGCGCGCCTTACGGCGATTACGGCGCGTTCCTCGCCCATGAGGGGCTCGATCTGGTCACGATCTGTACGCCAAGCGGTGCGCATCTGGAACCCGCCATTGCCGCCGCAAGCGCGGGCAAGCATGTGATCTGCGAAAAACCGCTGGAAGTCACGACCGAACGGATTGACGCGATGATCGATGCCTGCGCCGAAACCGGCGTGATGCTGGCGGGCGTATTCCCGCGCCGTTTCAACCAGGCCACGGCGTTGCTGAAACAAGC
>Ga0066376_10001764_pt1 | contig 20755 bp, 14 predicted proteins | sample Knorr_S15_td_Bot_FD_77009 | JGI IMG/M metagenome (GOLD analysis project Ga0066376, IMG submission 77009) | Marine microbial communities from Southern Atlantic Ocean transect - Knorr_S15_td_Bottom_ad_5009_LV_A | ecosystem: Environmental > Aquatic > Marine > Oceanic | place: Southern Atlantic...
CGGTTACAGCGCCATCGCCCACGCCGGTTACATCCTGGTGGGCGTAGCTGCGGGTGTTAAAGTCACCGGGGCCGACTCCAACATTCCCGAATTCGCCTCCATCGGCCCAGACAGCGTGCTTTTCTACCTGGCTGCCTACACTGCCGCAAACCTGACAGCCTTCTTTGCTATAACCGCCATAGGCATGCGCATAGGCAGTGACCGCATCGAAGATTACGCAGGAGTTGCCCGCAGGTCTCCGGTTTTAGCGGCAATTCTGGCCCTGTCCTTGGCCGCACTGCTGGGAGTGCCTCCCACCAGCATATTCATCGCTAAACTTTACATCTTCACGGCGGCGGTAAACGCTGATTTAGTCTGGTTGGCTATCTTGGGTGTAATCACCAGCGTGGTGTCGGCATATTATTACGTGAGAATAATCAGAGTGATGTTCCTCCAAACCTCTACTACGGCGGAACGAATCTCTGCGCCTCCAGCCTCTTGGGCTGCCTTGGCCATCGCCGGAGGGGCAATGCTATTCATTGGGATTGCGCCGGGATTCGTGCTGGAGTTGTCAAAAGCGGCGGTGGGGCCGCTAACGCCGTGAGATGGGCGGTCCAGCAGCCTACTAATATCTGAGGACCACTAACAGCATTAGGGCTATAATTGACACCAATTTACGGCCGGTGCTAGACTGGCTCGGCTCAACGGCCTGAAGCTTAATATTCAAAGTTGATTGCTAACGGCTAATAGCTTAACGACATGAAAAGCATAGGCATCATATACAACGCCCGCATTCCCGAAGCCTTGGATTTGGGCACAACTATCCTGCACCAACTGCCCTTACCCGAGGATAGCTGGATTTCGCCTGCCGAGAATCTGGACAATTTCCAGGACCGGGCTGAAAACACCAAGCTGGTGATTACCGTGGGTGGCGACGGGACAATCTTGAGGGCTGTTCAATTGACGGCCCCCAACGAGATACCCGTGGTGGGCGTCAACATGGGCCGATTGGGGTTTATGACAGAACTCCAAGTCCATGAGGCCCTGGAAAAACTGCCATTTTACATAAACAGCGACTGCCGGATCGAAGAGCGTTACATGATTCAGGCAACGTTGGTAAAGGCCAACGGCGGCGTCAGCGAGGTCGGCCCTTGCCACGCCTTGAACGATGTGGTTTTGGCCCGAGGCGCAGTGTCCCGGGTGGTCACCATCACCGGCTACATAGACGGTGCCCAACTCACCACATTTCGGGCTGATGCCGTGATTCTCTCAACCGCCACCGGCAGCACTGGATACAACCTGGCGGTTGGCGGGCCTATCTTGGACATCGCCTCGGACTCCCTTGTTCTGAAGCCGGTGGCCGCCCACATGGGCCTGACCGCCGCTTTGGTTCTGTCAGCAGAGTCCAATGTGGAGTTAAGCCTTGAAGGGTACCAAGACGCTACGCTGAGTATCGACGGTTATGTGGACTTTCCAATGGAACCGGGAGACAAGGTCATCGTGAAGCAAAGCCCATACCGAGCCAGGTTCCTGCGGGCCAATCCTCCCAGCCATTACTACGCCACCTTGACCCGAAGGTTGGGCGTCAGCATACGAGGACAGTGAGGTAATTAGTCAAAGTGGCAGATTCCAGTTCAGCATCCGAAGGCCGATCCAATACAGAACCGACCATAAGCAGCGAAGTTAAGTTCGAGGGCAAGATTCTAAAGCTGCGAGTCGATAAAGTACGCATGGCCGATGGCCTAATAGCCACTCGGGAAATTGTGGAGCATTGCGAGTCCATATGTGCTGTGCCAATCGACGGACAGGGAAACGTCTTGATGGTCAAGCAGTACCGAAAGCCCGCCGAAGCAGAGCTACTGGAGATAGTTGCTGGTGGGATTGAAATCGGAGAAGACCCCCAGGAAGCAGCCATCCGGGAACTCAGAGAAGAGATTGGGCACACCGCTGGGAAACTAGAGCTTCTTTCAAGTTTTTGGTTGGCTCCCGGCTGGTGCGACGAATTCATGTACGCCTACCTGGCCACCGACTTGAGCCCGGCCAAACTGTCGGGAGATGACGACGAGAATATCTCAGTGGTAACCGTGCCCCTAGACACCATCCCCGGCCTGATTCAGACCGGGGAGATACAAGACGTCAAAAGCATAGCCGCTCTGCTGTTGGCCATGCGGAAGTAAATCTTAGACTGCACCGCCCTATCTGCCATCGCATATTTTCGTCCTGAGGTTGTCGAAGGGCCACAATCTTAAACAGGGCTTAGGTGGTGGAGCGCATCAATAACGACAATACAACCATAATCCGCCGAGACAATCGTGGCGGAATGGCGCGCTCCCAATCCGGGTAAATGAGGTGGGAGTGGTTATTATGCGATATACTGAACTCGAAGTTTTTCGTTACGGCGCCGCACCTTAGGCAATGAGCCCAATCCATTTAAATGTCTCTAACCCTGGTCGCCAAGGCACCGGGTGAAAATAAGATACCCAATAGCAGTATACAATCGGCAAAACCGGAGGAATGACTCTCCATGCTGGAGCATGATGTTTTAATCATCGGGGCCGGACTGGCTGGCATGCGAGCGGCTATTGCTGCCCAGGCCAACGGCGCCAACACCGCCATAATTAGCAAGGTTCACCCAGTCAGAAGCCATTCCAATGCTGCTCAGGGAGGCATCAATGCCGCCCTGACCGACCGTGGTGACGATTGGGAAGACCACGCCTACGACACAGTAAAGGGCAGCGATTTCCTGGGAGACCAAGACGCCATCGAGGTCATGTGCAAATCGGCCGGACGCTCTCTCATTGATATGGAGCACATGGGCGTCACCTTTAACCGGGACGACGAAGGCAAGCTGGGCACCCGCGCCTTTGGCGGCCAGAGGAAAGCCCGGACGTTCTACGTCGGCGATTTTACTGGCCAGGCTCTGCTCCACGTCATGTTCGAGCAACTAATCAAATCCGGTATACGCAGCTACGAGGAGTGGTTTGTCACCGGGCTGATTCAAGAGGACGGCCAAGTCTGTGGCGTGACCGCTCTGGAGATCCGCACCGGGCAGATATATGCGATAAGAGCTAAAACCGTAATCTTCGCAACCGGCGGCCTAGGACGGACATTCGAGCCCAGCACCAATGCCCTGATAGTCACCGGCGACGGCATGGCTTTGGCTTACAACGCTGGCGCGCGATTGATGGACATGGAGATGGTCCAATATCATCCCACAACCTTGCAGGGAAGCGGGGTGCTGATTTCCGAGGCAGCCCGTGGTGAAGGCGCATACCTGCTGGATAAGAACGGAGACCGGTTCATGGAGAAATACGCTCCCAATATGATGGAGCTTGCTTCCAGGGATGTGGTTTCCAGAGCGGAACAGACCGAGATTAACGCCGGGAACGGCGTGGATGGCTGCATGTTCTTGGACTGCCGCCACTTGGGCGAGAGCCTGATTATGGAGAAACTTAGCCAGATCAGGGAGATTGGTATTGACCTGATTGGCGTGGATATGATTACCGACCCGGTGCCCATACGTCCGGGCATGCACTACATCATGGGTGGCATCAAGACCGATATAGACGGGCTGACCAATGTGCCCGGCGTATATGCCGCTGGCGAGTGCGCCTGCGTTAGTGTCCACGGCGGAAACCGGCTTGGAGCCAACTCTCTGCTGGACACCATCGTGTTCGGTGAACGCTCGGGGAATCACGCCGCCCTCGCCTCTCGCGATGTGGACTACGTGGAATTCGACGTTGACGAAGTAGTGAAGAAGGAAGAGGAGCGCCTGCAAGGCATCTTAGACCGCCCGCAAAACGGTGACCGTGTTGGTGCAATCCGCTTGGACATGGGTCAATCATTGAACAACAATCTGGCTGTCTACCGCAACCAAGCCGGCATGGAAGAAACGCTACGAGATATGACCGGATTTAGGGAGCGCTATGCCAGCGTGCCTGTTGATAATAAGGGGAGCGTTTTCAATACCGACCTGATTTTTTCCTTGGAACTGGGATTCATGTTGGACTGCGCCGGTGCCGTTACGGTCAGCGCTTTGGACCGCAAGGACAGCCGGGGCGCCCAAGCCCGCACGGACTTCCCCGATAGGGACGATGAAAACTGGATGAAACACGTGGTCGTTACGAAGGGTGAGGTGGGGCCGGAAATCTCATACCTTCCAGTTTCAATCACCAAGTGGACGCCTGAAGAGAGGAAATACTGAGTTATGGATGTAACGGTTCGTATTCGCCGCTATGACCCCGAAGTGGAAAACCCGGAATCATATTGGCAGGAATATCCCGTCACCATGGATGACAGCGCCACCGTCCTCGATGCCTTGATTAAAATCAGGGAAGAACAGGACGGTACGCTTAGTTTGCGCTGCTCCTGCCGCAGTTCAATCTGCGGCTCCTGCGCCATGCGAATCAACGGTCACGCCGGCCTTGCTTGTAAGACCCAAGCGAGTAGTGCGCTGACTGATGGAAACACCATAGTCATTGAGCCTGCGGGCGTTATGCCGGTGGTCAAAGACTTGGTGGTGGACTTCAGCCTGTTCTGGGACAAAATCAGGGAAGTGGTCCCTTACCTCCAGCCCCAAGGCGATGAGCCCGAGGCGGAGTACATCGCATCCAACGAGTCCATGCTCCACCTGTCCTCTGTTACCGCCTGCATCATGTGCGGCTCCTGCGTCTCGGACTGCACAGTGATGGAAGTGGACCCAACTTTCTTGGGTCCCGCCGCCTTGGCCAAGGCCTACCGGTTTACCGCGGATCCCAGGGACGGCGATGAAAAAGGGGTGTCCCAGGAGCGATTGGAGCAATTGGTGGAGCCCACGGGCATGTGGGACTGCACTCGCTGCGGCGAATGTGTTTCGGCCTGCCCCAAGGGAGTCGACCCAATGGGCCGCATCATGGCCCTGCGAGACCAAGCCATGGAATCCGGACTAAACAATAGTAACGGCGCCCGCCACGCTGAAGCGTTCGTTGATATCGTCGGACATAGCGGCTCCTTGAATGAGGCGCTGTTGCCGGTTAAGACCGTAGGCATCACGAATATACCGGGACTGATGAGCTTCCTTCCGGTGGGGTTGAGAGCCCTCACTCACGGCAAGATGCCGCCATTAATCCATCCCAACATCGAGAACGTCCAGAACGTCAGAAAACTGGTCAAGAAACTGGAAGACCCTCCGCTGGATTAAGCTGGTGGACTAAGCTGGTGGATTAGATTGCTGGAACCAAATTATGAACCAGAGGGACCGTCCCCATGCGGTAGGTCCCATCAAACAGGAGGCAACGGTTGAAGTACGCTTTCTTTCCCGGATGTGTAGCCCGCGGGGGCTGCCCCGAGTTGTATGGGGCCGCCAAATTGATTTGCCAGCGCTTGGGGATCGAGTTACAGGAGATGCCGGGGGCTTCCTGCACCGGAGCCGGAGTGCTCCAAGAAAAGAATGAGTTCTTGGGCGACACCCTAAACGCCCGTACCTTTGCCATGGCGGAAGACCTGGGATTGCAGATAATGACCATTTGTAGCACCTGCCAAGGTGTGATGAGCCAGGCCAACCACCGGATGAGGAAGGACCCCGAGTACCTGGCACGGGTAAACAAAGAGTTGGCCGTGGAGGGTCTGGAGTACAAAGGCACCGCCAATCCCAAGCACCTGCTGTGGGTAATGATTGAGGACGTGGGACTGGACAAGCTGACCGAGCTAATCACTCGTCCCTTGTCCGGAATCAGGATGGCGCCCTTCTACGGTTGCTACCTAGTGCGGCCCACCGACGCTTTGGACATGGAAGAGCACCCGGAGCGGCTGACGGCGCTGGAGCAGGTGATTGAGACCCTTGGTGCGACAGTGGTGGATTTCAGCGGCAAGACCCGCTGCTGCGGATTCCCTATACTCACCATCAATGAGACCAACTCCGTGGCCATGGTCGCCAAACACACATTGGACGTGAAAGACTTGGGCGCCGATGCCATGGTGACCCCCTGTCCCCTGTGTCACCTGAACCTGGACGGCTACCAGCCCAAGGCTCAAGCTCAAGCACAGCGCAAGATTGATATGCCCATCTTGCACCTGCCCCAAGCAATCGGCCTGGCCATGGGCATCAGCCGCAAGGAACTGGGACTGCAGAAGCACATAGTCAGCACCAAGGCCCTCATGGTTAAAGTGGGAGCCGCGTAAAAAATCAAAAGCGAAAAAAGGCCGTCCCGATTAGTCGGGACGGCCTTTTTTTGTGCCTGAGATTATAGATACAAAAGTTCTTGGGGAAGGGTCTTAGGGAAACACTTTCTTTCAAGAAAGGGTTTCCCTAACTGATAAATAGCTACCCCTTAAGCCCTGGAATCACCTCTTCAAAGGCCTGAATCGTTCGGTCAATATCCTCGTCAGTGTGAACGATGGACGGGTAGAATTTTTGGTTGCCTCTTAGTATCCCGCGCTCCAGCAGTCCCGTCATAAACCGGGTCATCATCCCCGAATCGGCCATCAGCGTGTCTCGGTAGTTAATCATGGGTCGGTCGCTGAAATAGATATCGAAGATTGAGTCCTCGCCACAGACTTGGACGGGAACTCCGTGCTGCTTGCTGATGTCCTTTATGGCTTGGCACAACCGTCCACCCACCTCGACCAAACGCTGGTAGGCCCCTTCCTTACGCATCTCGGCCAAGGTGGCCAAACCGGCGGCGGAGGCGATTGGGTTGCCGTTCAGCGTGCCGACTTGGCTGACAAAGCTGTCTGGGTCAGCTGACGATTTATCATAGACGGACATGAATTCGGCCTGGCCCACCAGCGCCGCACAAGGGTACCCACCGCCCATGATTTTGCCAACCGTGCACATATCGGGCACCACGCCGTAGAACTCTTGGGCGCCACCATAGGCAAGGCGAAATCCTGTTACTACTTCGTCGAAGATTAAGGGAATGCCATAATGGGCTGTCACCTCCCGCAATCCCTTCAAGAAGCCAGGTTGAGGCACCAACGCCCGTTGTAATGGCTCCACGATAACCCCGCCCAACTCGTCGTGGTGTGCATCGATGATTGCGGTGGTGGTCTCCAAGTCATTGAACGGCGCAATCAACATCAATTCCTGAATCGCTTTAGGTATGCCACCGTTGTTGGCTTCGGAATTAGGAAACTCCTCCCGTGCTGACGGTGTGACACTCATCTGAGCGTAGTCGCTGGTGCCGTGATAGCCGCCCTCGAACTTGAGAATTTTATCTCTGCCCCGATAGGCTCTGGCGACCCTCATCGCCTGGAAGCAGGCGTCGGTGCCGCTGGTAGTGAAACGCACCTGCTCTGCGCAGGGGATGGCATTGACCAGTTCCTCGGCCAGCAAAACTGACTTCTCGCTGGTGGAAAAGAAAGTGCTGCCTTGCTCCACCGCTTTGATAACGGCCTCGGTAACGGCGGGGTGGGCGTGACCCAGAATCATTGGGCCCGAGCCCATCATCCAGTCCACGTACTCATTACCGCTTACGTCCCAAACGTGGGAGCCCCGTCCTTCACGAACCAGGAAATTCAGGTCTTCGTTGAATGACTGGTTGCCGTTGGTGCCGCCAGGCATATATTGGGCGGCCATATCCAACAAACGTCGTTCTTGAGGAGTGCGTTGCGCCATGTATTCTCCCTAGTATGGTCCCGCTCCGGTGAGTGACTCCCATCGGCCACGATATGGTCATTGTAGTCCTTTTGGCATCGGGTACAATGCACTGGGAAGCTGTATTATTCCGGAATTGTTGTCTGGATTCTGGGGAAGAAATACAAAGAACAACTCCGAACCGAGAAGGTGATTAAAGGTTGGCCCGGATATCGTGCGCCAATTGCCGAAACTCATTTTCGGACAATTGGACGTGGGGAATAGGGTCTTCCCACACGGGGCGTTTTGGAGTGGGGTCCGTTTGCCGCCGGGGAATGAGGTGCCAGTGAAGGTGGCGCAGAGTATTGCCCAGCAAGCAATAGTTTATTTTCAGGGGCGAGAATGTCTTGTTCAATGCCTCGGCGATTCGATTAGCGTCTTCAACGAATTGTTGGCGGAGAGCCTGATCCAAGTCGAACAACTCTTCTACGTGCTGGTTCAGAACCAAGAGGGTGTAGCCGAGATAGAACTGCTCTCTGGAGGCCAGAATAGCCGTGGAAACTTCCAAGTCTGCGATTCGGCGATGGTCGTCGCTGCCACGCTGGAAAGCGGGCAATTCACACATGACGCAGCTGGTGGAGGAAGCCGGAGGCGTGGTGATGTTGTTGCCTCTCTCTGCACAAAAATGGGGTTAAAAATCTAGTTTGCCGACCCCAATACTAACGGAAGGCCTAGGCTAACCCTCAGCCTTCGCTTTTTTCATAACTTCCACCAGCTCTTGTACGCTGGCCGCCGAGTGGCTAAGGGCTAGGCGCTCGTCCTCGGTTAAGGCGATTTCCATGATCTTTTCCATGCCGCCTGCTCCCAGTTTTACCGGCACGCCAACGCAGAGGCCATTGATGCCGAATTCGCCTTCCAGGTAGGCGCAGCAGGGCAATATGCGTTTCTTGTCCAACAGGACGGCTTCCACCATCTGGGTAATGGCGGCGGAAGGGGCGTAGAAAGCGCTGCCTTCTTTCAGCAAGGCCACGATTTCTCCTCCGCCTCCCCTGGTGCGCCGGACCAATTCTTCCACCTTCTCCTCGGCCATCAGCTCGCTTAGGGGTATCCCGCCCACACTGGTGTAGCGCACCAAGGGGACCATGTCGTCGCCGTGGCCGCCCAACACCAAAGCCTGCACGTCCTCCACGGAAACATCGAGTTCCTGAGCGATGAATGTGCGGAAGCGGGCCGTATCCAAAATCCCCGCCATGCCGAAGACCCGGTTGCGAGGGAAGCCGCTGGTTTCAAACACGTTCTGGACCATGGCGTCCAAGGGGTTGGTCACAGCGATGATGATGCAATTGGGGGAGTACTTAACCACCTGCTCGGTTACCGAGGAGGTAATTTTCATGTTGGTCAAAAGCAGGTCATCCCGGCTCATGCCAGGACGGCGGGCGATTCCTGCGGTGATGACTACGACGTCGGAATCGGCGGATTCTTCGTAGCCGTTGCTGCCGGTGATGTTGGAGTCGGTGCCCAAGACGGGACCGGCTTCCAGCATGTCCAGGCTCTTGCCTTGGGGCAGGTCTTCGACCACGTCCACCAATACCACGTCGGTGTAGCCAAGTTGGCTGATTCTAAGGGCGGTGGTAGCGCCAACGTTGCCTGCGCCAATCACCGTTACTTTACTGCGCATTGTGTGATTGCTCCTCTGTCTTGTTACTCGCCTGGCGGGATCCCCCCAAAGCCCTTGATATGAATAGCTACGGAGGAATTTCGCCGTTAGGATTAACCTGAGCGCTGTTAAATAGCGTCTACGATAGCGTTCAAAGTGGCACTGGGACGCATGACCCTGGCGGCCAACTCATCATTGGGATGGTAGTAACCACCGATATCCACGGGCTGGCCTTGTGCGTCGTTCAGCTCCTGGATAATCTTGTCTTCGTTGGCGGCCAACTGCTGGGCCACCCCGGAAAAGCGGACTTTCAAGTCCGGATCCTGGGTCTGTTTGGCCAGCGCTTCCGCCCAATAAAGAGCTAGGTAGAAATGGCTGCCCCGCGTATCCAGTTCGTTCACGCGCCGCGATGGAGCCCGACGGTGTTCCAAATGCTGCCCAATCGCTTCGTCCAAAGTCTCAGCTAGGAGCTTCGCTTTGTCGTTGTTAAACACCTCGGCCAAATGCTCGAAGGAGGCGACGAGGGCACAGAACTCGCCCAGGGAATCCCATCGCAGATGACCTTCCTCGAGGAATTGCTGTACATGCCTGGGGGCCGACCCACCAGCGCCCGTCTCAAACATCCCACCACCCTTAAGCAGGGGGACGACGGAGAGCATCTTGGCGCTGGTGCCCAGTTCCAGGATGGGGAAGAGGTCGGTCAAGTAATCACGCAGGATGTTGCCGGTCACGGAAATCGTGTCCTCCCCAGCTCGGCTGCGCGCCATCGTGAATTCCATAGCGTCGGCGGGGGACATTGTGCGAACGTCCAACCCGTTGGTGTCGTGGTTGGGAAGATATTGGTCCACCTTTTTGATTAGCTGAGAGTCGTGAGCCCGGTTCGGGTCCAACCAAATGATGGCAGGCGAGCCGGTGGCTCTGGCCCGGTTGACACCAAGCTTGACCCAGTCTTGAATCGCTGCGTCTTTGGTCTGGCACATCCGGAAGATATCGCCTTGTTCAACTCTCTGTTCCATCAGAGTTTTGCTAGATTCGTCCACGACCCGAATCGTCCCATCACCGGGAGCCCTAAAGGTCTTGTCGTGGGACCCATACTCTTCGGCCTTTTGAGCCATCAACCCCACATTGGCAACGCTGCCAATGGTAGACGGATCGTACGCCCCGTTCTTCTGGCAATCTTCGATGATCGCCTGATATAGAGTCGCATAAGATCGGTCAGGAATCATCGCGATTGTGTCATGCAACTCGTTGTCAGGACCCCAAGTCCGGCCGCCATCGCGGACGATTACCGGCATGGTGGCATCGATAATCACGTCGCTAGGCACATGCAGATTGGTGATACCCCGGTTGGAGTTCACCATCATCAACTCCGGGCGGACGCTATATACCGTCTGGATATCCGCCTCGATTTCCGCTCGTTTTGCGTCGGGCAGAGATTGAATCTTAGTATAGAGTTCAGCCAATCCATTGTCGGGATTCACCCCAAGCTCTTCCATTTCAGGGGCATGTTTGGTCAACACATCCTGGTAGTAGACCGACACACAATGGCCGAAAATGATTGGGTCGGACACGCGCATCATCGTCGACTTAACATGTAAAGAAAGCAACACGCCATCGGCTTTGGCATTTGCCATTTCTTCAGCGTAGAATTCTCGCAGTTCCCTCACATTCATCGCAGAACAATCGACGATTTCGCCAGCCATCAAGGGAATATCTGATTTGAGTACCGTCGGACGCCCATCGCGGGTCACGTACTCGATGGTAGCCGATCCATCTGCTGCGATTGTCACAGACTGTTCGCTTCCGTAAAAATCACCACCGGTCATGTGAGCGACCCGGGTTTTGGATACTTCCGGCCAGTCTTGCATCATCCTATGGGGGTTTCGTTTGCCGTATTCTTTGACTGCGGTTGCAGACCGGCGATCGGAGTTACCTTCCCGAAGAACCGGGTTGACGGCGCTACCCAATACTTTTGAAAAGCGATCAAACAGTTCGCGCTGTCTGTCGTTTGCGGGATCATCGGGATATTCGGGAATGTCATATCCCTTGTCCTGCAATTCCTTAATCGCGCCTTTCAACTGAGGAATGGAGGCACTGATATTGGGCAGCTTGATGATGTTCGCTGACGGATCATTGCACAACACGCTAGACATGGCCAAATAATCGGGTATTTTTTGCTCTTCAGTCAGATTATCCGGGAAATTCGCGATGATCCGCCCGGTCAACGAGATGTCCCAGGACTCCAGTTCGATACCTGACCCTTTGGTGAAGGCCCGCAGAATCGGCAGCAACGAGTGCGTGGCCAGTGCCGGAGCCTCATCGATTTTGGTGTAAATGATCTGGGAGGAGTCTGGCATATTGTTCTCCTTGATGATTGAGTTTCACGGGCAGCGACAAGTTGCTTAGGATGTCCAATCGTCCTTGGGGCTTGAACTAGTGCTTGGGGACAAATTTCAAATCTTTCGAGTCAGAGCAGTCGGAGACCATTTCGCGATAACCGGAATTTGTTATGCACGGGAACGCAGGCAAGCGTATCCCCTGATAGCAGAGCCAGCAGGTCGCCGAGGTGGCGAATGGGTGACTTGGTGAATGATTGAAGAAGGGAAGTGCATCTCTGAGAACGATTCTTGGCAATTTTTCTTGGCGCACTTGGGAGCGAATGTACTCCAAATTGCGACCTTTAACTGTTTTCCAGGCATGATACGCGGGGGCCCCACTACCGTTAAATCAGCCTCTTAGGTGTGACGGGCCTCATTATACATGCCCGTTCACCCCTGCGGAAGTCCTAGGGTCGTTGAGGCTGTTAACAACTCATTCCGCGCAGGACTTAGCCTGCAAGTTGCTGAGCAAGGGCCTCGGGCTCCGTGACCGGCAACTGGCAGACATAGTTTTGGCATACGTATGCAGCCGGCTTCCCATCGACCATGCCCCGGTCTTGGAGCAAGGGAATTTGGGTGGATTCACCGAGTGCGCCTTCTGCGCCGACCACCACTTTATTGGGCAAGTAACGCCCGTTGATGGTGTCCAGCAACAGCCGGGTGGCGGGGTTCTCTCTGGGGCCTATGACCGCCAGTTCCTTGGGACTGGAGATATGGAAATCCAGAGCAGCCAGCCAGTGGCCGGTGCCCGCAGGAGCTTTCCCCATCAAATCGTGCAATGCCCGCAGCGGAGTCGTAGCTTTAACGGTGTATTCCTGATTTCCGGTAATCACCGCCAAGCGCAATAGCAGATCGGAGGCCACCGACCCTCCGCAGGGTTGAGCATTATCGAAAACGTCCCTGGGTCTCACCACTAAGGATTCGTGGTCGATGCCGGTATCGTAAAATGCTCCGGCGTTCTCATCCCAGAACAACTCCACCATGGAGTCGGCCAGCGATACGGCTTCGTCCAGCCAACGCTGCTGGAAGGTGGCCTCGTACAGGGCCAAGAGACCGTCGGCGACGAAAGCGTAGTCTTCTAGGTAGCCCAGAAGTTTCGCTTGTCCGCCCCGGTACGTCCGAAGCAAGCGTCCATCGGGTTTCATGGTGTTCACCAAGAATTCGGCATTGGCTATGGCTGCGTTCAAGTATTTTTCATTGTTTAGAGCAGCTGCCGCCTCAGCGAATGCCCGCAGCATCAGACCGTTCCAAGAGGCCAACACTTTGTCGTCCAAGAGAGGATGAATCCTCTCTTCTCGGACATCCCTGAGAGACACCTTGGCCCGCTCAATCTTGGCTTCCAGTTGTTCCAGGTCCAGCCCGAGCTCTTCGGCGAAAGAGGTTAATTCCTGAGGAACGTTGAGGATTGTCTTTCCCTCAAAATTGCCAGCCTCAGTCAGCCCGAAATAACCGCCAATCAGGTTGCCGTCCTCTTCACCCAAAACGGCTTGAATCTCCTGGGGTGTCCAAACGAAAAACTTGCCTTCTTCCCCTTCGCTGTCAGCGTCTTGAGCCGAGTAAAACCCGCCCAATGGGTCGGTCATTTCCCTTAGCACATAGTTGAGGGTTTCTTCGGTGATTCTACGGTACATAGGACGACCGGTCACCAAATAGGCGTGCAGGTACAAACGGGCTAACTGAGCGTTGTCATAGAGCATCTTTTCGAAGTGGGGCACCAGCCAGTAGGCATCGGTGGAGTAGCGATGAAACCCACCGCCTATTTGGTCATAGATGCCGCCTTGGGCCATGTTATCCAGTGTCAGACTGACCATCTCAAGCGCTCGTTCGCTGAAGCCGTGGTGGTTGTAGCGGAGCAGGAGCTCCAAGGCCATTGGTTGGGGAAATTTAGGGGCCATACCGACGCCACCGTTTTGATAGTCGAAGCTGGTGGCCAGGTTGTTGTAGGCGGTGTGCAGGATATCCACCGTCAGGAGGGTGTTGCTCTTGGTCAGTTGGTTGGTCTGGCCCATTTTTTCAGTGATTTGCTTGGTGGTTTCCTCAATCTGGCCCCGTTGGTCACGGTAGGCATCCGATATCGCAGTGACCAAGCGAGGGAAACCGGGCAGGTTCGAGTAATCCACCGGCGGAAAATAGGTGCCGCCGTAGAAGGGCTTGCCTTCGGGAGTTAGAAAGACGGTCATGGGCCAACCGCCGCTGCCGGTCATCATCTGCACCGCTTCCATGTACACGGCGTCTAGGTCGGGGCGCTCCTCGCGGTCTACCTTGATATTGACGAAGCGCTCATTCATCAGAGAGGCAGTTTCCTCGTTCTCGAAGGACTCCCGCTCCATCACGTGGCACCAATGGCAAGCGGAATAGCCAATGCTCAGGAGGATGGGCTTGTCCTCTGCTTTGGCTCTGGCTAGGGCTTCTTCACCCCATGGATACCAATCAACCGGGTTGTTGGCATGTTGCAACAGATAGGGGCTGGTTTCGTTGGCCAAGCGATTTGGCATGGGGTCTCCTATATAAACCCGCCTAAAACCAGTGGAATCGCGGCGGGAATGTTGGTGGAATCGAGACTAGCAATGTTTGACGCAATGGTTCGACAAGCTCACCTCCAACTGGTGGTAAGCACCACTAATGGGCGACAGGCTCACCACGAACGGGTAGTAAGCACCAAGAACGGGTGGTACATCTCACCGTGAACGGGTGGTAAACGTCAAGAACGGTTGGTAAAGCTCAACGCGAACCGGTCGTGATACACTGCTCATCCTGAGCCTTTCGAAGGTTCGCGTCATAAGTTAGATTGGCTAGAATGTATTGCACTGCCCGGCAATACGGACAAGATTGCCCTCTAGCCTTAGCTGGGAATTGCGCCGATTTGCTGCATCATACCCATGATGTCGTATTGGACCCAGTGCTCAGCAATCTTGCCATCGGCGATGCGCATGATATTGATGCCCGAGATTTTGACCGGTTTTCCGGTGGCGGGCACTCCGAAGAATTCACCGTTATGGGTTCCTTCGGCATCGAACCGACCGACTACTTTATCGCCTTCGGCCACAAAGTCCTCGTTGGTGATTCGGATGTCGGGGAAACCGTTGCGAATCATGATGGCCCATTCTTTCACGCCGTCAGGGCCCGGTAGGATGTCGGGTGGGCCGTTGTGGTAAACGCAGTCCTCGGCAATGATTTCTTCAGCGATGGCGAAGTCGCCCTCGAAAATTGTGTCCCAGAGGTGGGCTAGCCTTTTGTTCTCCTCAGACATGATAATCCTCGCAACGCACTTGGCGTATTATTTTGTGCCCGGCTTGTCGAGACCGTCGTCAAGGCTGATGTTCGGTCTGCGCCGACTAAATTAAAAGCTTGGGTCCTAGGCCTTGGTGGCAACCTCGGCCTCCAGGCGCTCTATTAGGCTGGGGACTCCCATCTTGCCTAGGTCGCCCTCTTCCCGGTGGCGCACGGCGACCGCCTCGTCGCTTATCTCCGAGTCGCCCACCACCAGCATGTAAGGGACTTTTTGCATCTGGGCCGTGCGAATCTTCTGGTTCATTCGCTCGTTTCGCGTGTCCACTTCAATCCGGTAACCGGCGTCCTTCAATCGGTTCTTCACTCCCTCTGCGTACTCCAGATGCCGATCCGCTATGGGTATGACCACTGCCTGAACGGGCGCCAACCACAGAGGAAAAGCACCAGCATAATGCTCAATCAACACACCCATGAATCTTTCCATGGAACCCAAGATGGCCCGGTGGACCATGTAGGGCTGGCTTCGACCTCCTTCATCATCTTGAAAAGTCAGATCAAAGCGTTGGGGCAGGTTGAAATCGAACTGGATAGTGGTGCACTGCCAAGCCCGGCCCAAGGCGTCGGTGATATTGATGTCGATTTTCGGGCCGTAAAATGCCCCGCCACCAGCGTCTACGGTGAAGGGCAGGTTTCGTTGTTCCAAGGCGGATTGCAGGGACTGGGTGGCCCTGTCCCACATGGCCGGGTCCCCGACGAACTTCTCGGGCCGAGTGGACAAGGAGATGGTGTATTCGCTAAACCCAAAGGCCTGCAAAAGCTCGAAGGTAAGGTCTAAGACGCCTCCCACCTCGTCTTCCAGTTGTTCAGGGCGGCAGAAGATGTGAGCGTCGTCTTGGGTGAAACCTCGAACCCGCATCAGGCCGTGGAGCACTCCGCTGCGCTCGTAACGGTAGACGGTGCCAAGCTCGGCAAAACGCAGGGGCAACTCCCGGTAACTGCGCATGGCAGAACGGTAAATCATGATGTGGAACGGGCAGTTCATTGGCTTGAGGAAGTATTCCTGCTCGTCTACCTCCACCGCCGAATACATACTATCCCGGTAAAAGTCCAAGTGACCGCTGGTCTGCCACAGGTTGGCGCGACCGATATGAGGAGAATAAACGATGTCGTAACCCAGGCGGTAGTGCAACTCCCGCCAGTAATCTTCGATGATGGTGCGTACCTGGCCGCCCTTGGGGTGCCAGACGATCAGACCCGGTCCTATCTCATCATGGACGGAAAACAGTCCCAGTTGGCGCCCCAACGTACGGTGATCCCGTTTCTCCGCTTCTTCCAGACGTGTCAGGTGGTCGGCAAGTCGCTCTTGGCTTTCAAAGGCGGTGCCGTAGATGCGCTGGAGCATCGGTCGGTTTTCATCGCCTCGCCAATAGGCTCCCGCCACGCTGAGCAACTTGAAAGCGGCTATGTCGGCGGTGCTATCCACGTGGGGTCCCTGGCAAAGGTCCATGAACTCCCCGTGGCGGTAAATGGAGATGGTTTCGGCGTCGGGTAAGCCTTCGATAATCTCCAGTTTGTAGGGCTGTTGGGCGAACAGGCTTTGAGCTTGTTCCCGGCTGACTTCCTCCCTTTTGAAACCTAGGGAGGCAACAACCGACTTGGACATCAGACTCTCGATCTGCTCCAAGTCTTCCGGCGTGAAGGGACGGGACACCTCAAAATCGTAGTAGAAACCGTCGTGGGTAGGAGGGCCAATGGCGAATTTTGCCTCGGGAAAAAGCTGTAAAACGGCATCGGCCATGACGTGGGCGGCCGAGTGGCGTAGGCGATGGCGAAGGGCCTCTTGTTCGGAAACTACCCCAATGTCTGGGGCACCGTGGTCAAGCATGTTTCATCCTGTAATAAGCGTTAAAGCTGAGTCGTTGAACTTAGTCACTGGTTGAGCTCAGTCACTGGTTGAGCTCAGTCAATCGAAAGCAGGCTACATTATAGCTTACTCTCCAACGCTTTCTCACTGGTAATCGAGCCCCATTTCGCAAAGGGGGATTTAGGGGGGGTTACCCCGTTAAACTCGCGTCCGGCCAATTTCTCAGCTGGGACTAACCACAGCCTAGGCCAAATTTGTGAACAACTCTCGCCACTGACGGGTCTTGATAGATTCACCTATCTGTTCGCGAATACTGAACATATAGGTGAGTGTGACGATTACTGTTAAACCGGCGCACAGTGCGATTTGTTCAGCCCCTTGCCGTGTTGCCACCAGCATGATGTTGAGCAGAACGAATCCGAATGCGGCGCTCCACACTACGTTGCGAATCATTATCACGAGGAGCACAACAGGCACTAGGGTTATTAGCGTGGGTATCGGCTGCACAGCCAAGGAGATACCGAAAATAGACGCTGCGCCCTTGCCACCCCGAAACCCCAGCAGCACCGGCCAGTTGTGCCCGGCCATGAGCAACGGCGCACTGAGATATAAAGTCCAATCTGGAACCCCGGCCCAGTCAATCGCCAGTACTGCCAAGGCTCCCTTCCCGGCGTCAATGGCCAAGACGACCAAACCGCCGACAACCCCGGTCTGGTGGAATGCGTTGAGAGCCCCACATTGCCGGTGCCGACCTGCCGGATATCTACCCCTTTGGTTAGGTAAACGAGGATGTATGCCGTGGGAATAGAGCCTACAAGATAAAAGGCCAGGCCCAGTGATATTGCCTCAACCCAGTCCAAACTGATGTCACCTCTGGGGGAGGGCGATTTGCCGTAGTCTACGTGATGGAAAGTTCTATCGTCTCGATGGTCACCGCATACGATGTTAGATAGAACCGGAGAACTGTATTAAACCCGAGAATTGTATTTATGATATCACCAGCCATTTCGAAGACAGCCAAGCCGGCGCTAATTATCGAATTGGTGGTTTCAAAGAGCCTGGGATTCGGCGGCCTCCTTGAGTTGAGTTTGACTTTCATATTCTCACTATGGGTTAATCAACGTTTTTGGCCACTATGGCATCGAAGATAGTTTGGTGGAGGCGTAAAATAAGCCGCAGCTAACGGCGGTGGTATAGGCCGTCATACATCCGACTCACCCACGGGAAGGCGGACTACTCTCCCTTGACACAGGTGGAGTCAATGGGTATGTTTCCAGCGAACTGATGAGGCTCTGATTCACATCAAGGCCGAAACTATGCTAGGCAAAAAAGGACTTAATCATGGCCACAAAAGAGGATTTGGAGAAATTTGAAACCCAGGTGGCTCGACCGGCGGATTTTGAGGAGTTTTGGCAGGACGTATTGGCGCAAGTGGCCAAAATCCCATTGGAACCCAAGATTTCGCCCGACTCGTTTCGTTCCAACGAGGATGCGCTGGTGTCCCTAGCCACTTTTCAGAGCCTAGACGGCCTGGAGGTAGCTACTTGGTACTGCGTGCCAGCAAAAGGTGAGGGACCCTTTCCGGCAATCATCCACCTGCCTGGCTACAAGGGCGAACCATCAATACGCCGGGATTGGGGTGCCAAAGGGGTGGTACATCTGATGGTTTCGGTCCGCGGCAAGCTGAGAAGCAACTCCCAGTTTAATCCGGGCTACCCTGGGCTATTGACTCACGGCATCGAAAGCCGGGATACCTATGGCTACCGCGGCGTGATTGCGGACTGCGTCCGGGGAGTCGATTTCCTGTTATCTCGTCCTGAAGTCGACAGCCAGCGAATATACGCCTGTGGTAGCAGCCAAGGCGGAGGATTAACCCTGATAACCAGCGCCCTGCGTAGCGAGATTAAAGGCGGCGTTTCGGGATACCCATTCCTTTGCTGCTTCCCGGAATCTATGAAGATGCTCCGGTCTTACCCATACGATGAGTTGAGCTGCTATGCCAGGGCATACCCCGAGCGGGTTCCTCAAATGATGGAGACCTTGAGTTACTACGACGCCGTGAACTTCGTTGGCTTGATTAAGTGCCCCATGGTGGTGGGCATTGCCATGGATGACGAGGTCTGCCCGCCGGAGACTAGTTATGCGGCCTACAAAGGCCTTGGCGGTCCCAAGGAGTTGTGGTTGTTCCCCAACTCCGGCCACGGAAACGCCCACGACTACCCAGCCAAAGAGACCCAATGGCTGGAAAGCCAAATAAGCGCCTCTTTAACCCTGGGGGTGTCCCGATGACCCAGGGCGGATTCGACGAATTTTGGGACGGCTTGGACCGGGACTTGGCGGACGTCGATTTGGGACTGTCTTTGGAAGCTGAGGGCTTCTATTCCCAACCGGAATGGACCGTTTACCGGATGAGTTACAACAGCACCGACGGCCATCGGCTATTTGCTTGGCTGTCTGTCCCCCATGACATAGCAGGGGAAAATACGCCTGTTTTGGTGCGCATGCCCGACTATTCCAGCGTCCACGATATCATCTACACGCCCCTGCGCCAGAGCGCCATTGTGATGAACCCCACCTACCGGGGGCAAAGGAACAGCGACGCCCTGTTTCAAGCCAGTTACCCAGGATTGCTCACGGCCGGATTGCCTACGGGCGGAACACCCACAGAAGACACACCGACAATTGGAATAGACCGTCATCAGGATTACATAATGCGCCAGGTGTTCGGCGACGCCCTGCGGGCGGTGGACGCAGTGGTGGGTCAGAGCGAATTCGATTTAGGCAGATTCGTTCTGACCGGTTCCGGCTTGGGTGGATCTTTGGCACTGGCGGTGGCCGCCCGCCGGTCAGTGGTCGAGGCGGTGGCCGCAGATACGCCCTTGGCTTTGGGACATCCTGCGTTGATCGAGGGCAATCCTCCCTATCCGGCAGCGGAGTTAGTTGACTATCTTCGTCTTTATCCGGACCGGTCCCAAGCCGTGGCCTCGGCTACGGAGCCGCTGAACCCTCTGTTGATGGCTCCCATGATTAGAGTCCCGGTGCTATTGAGTCTGGGGAGTAGGGACCGGGGTCAGTGCCCCATCGCCGTCGGTGAAGAACTGGCTAGCCTCTTGCCTCAATGCGACCTTCGGGTCTACGACGGCGCCAGTGAAGGGGGAGGTCACGAACACGTGCAGGTGCGCGGCGCCTGGCTGAGAGAGCGGCTGGGATTAGGCTAGCCGTCGATTCCCCGGCCAAGCTGGGACTAGATTCTGGGCTAGATTCCGGCCCTAGATTCCGGCCCTAGATTTAGTGAAGTTCTTGCCGCCGATAGGGGCTCAAGACCCCGCCTGGTATGACATAATCCCCACAGTTGGCCCGGTCCAACAAGACGAACCTAGAAGACATACTTGCTATAATTAAAGAACACAACCTACGCCAGAGAGCGCCGGATTAACCCCTATATCGGTAGATTTGAAAATCAATTCAGAGGCGGTGAACCCATTTTATGGAACAGCTAAGACAAGACCAGACGACCATCAACGGAAAAATCAATTCCGTGGTGGAGCGTCTTTGACCTGGCGGAAAAAGAAAAAACCATAGATAAGATGGAGCTTGAAACCACCGTCCCCGGATTCTGGGACGATTCCCGGGAAGCTCAGCGGAAGATGCGGCAACTGGGCCGACTGAAAGACACGGTGGCCATGTGGCGGGGTCTTCAGGAACGCTCCAATAACCTGATAGAGTTGGCTGAGCTAGCGCGGGAAGTACAAGACGATTCCCTAATGGAGGAGTTGGATGAAGAGGGAAAAGACATCTCCCTTATCCTAGGACGAGAGGAAATCAACCTCACGCTTTCCGGGCCCTATGACGACCGGTCGGCAATAGTTACAATCCAACCCGGCGCCGGAGGCACGGATTCCCAAGACTGGGCGGAGATGCTGGTAAGAATGTATACCCGGTGGGCTGAAACCACCCACCGTCCGGTGGAGGTTATGGACCTATCCTACGGGGATGAGGCCGGCCTTCGGAGTGCCACTCTGGAAATCAGCGGCCAGTATGCCTTTGGTCTGATAAGCACCGAGCGGGGCGTACACCGGTTGGTGCGCCTGTCC
>Ga0066376_10001765_pt1 | contig 20749 bp, 14 predicted proteins | sample Knorr_S15_td_Bot_FD_77009 | JGI IMG/M metagenome (GOLD analysis project Ga0066376, IMG submission 77009) | Marine microbial communities from Southern Atlantic Ocean transect - Knorr_S15_td_Bottom_ad_5009_LV_A | ecosystem: Environmental > Aquatic > Marine > Oceanic | place: Southern Atlantic...
ATTTATATTGCAATCAGGCAATTCGCAAATATCTCCTACCCCATTGTTGTTGCAATCACTGTCATCACAGAGACCCTGCATAATGACACTTGCTCCTCGTTCTTCCCAATTAACATTTGCAGAAACAAGATCTAACTCGCCATCGTTATTAACATCAGCAAATTTCACTTCCCCAGGACCAAACGTCATAATGATGACCTGAGATGTCGGGAAAAAACCTTTTCCATTATTGAAAAATAATAATTGTTGCCCAGACCCAACATGCGTAACAATCAAATCCATGTCACCATCGAGATCGACATCGCCCACATCAATCGAGTGAGGAATCTCATTCGTTTCCAACGTTTCTATTAATGTGAAATTGGCATTGCCATCATTGTGAAATATCCATAAATGATTTTCGCTTTTATCAACCACAGCAATATCAATCGCACCATCGCCATTCAAATCTTTTAAAATCAAATACCTTGGCTGCCCACTTAACTGAATAGAAATTTCATCTGCCCACTGTCTTTTTCCAAGACCAATAATGACAGACAAAGAACTCGACCAAAAATTCGCAATCACTGCGTCCTTTATTCCATCGCCATTCAAATCTGCAGATGCGCCGCCTCTTGGCTGCTTTCCGACCATGGATGAAGGCCCGATGATAAATGTACCATCACCATTATTTAACAACGGAGTAAATTTCGCGGGTGATTGACTAGGTTGTTCTGCGTCGCCATCCCAATGCGCAACAAGAATGTCAAGATGCCCGTCGCCATCAATATCATCAACCCAAGAAAACGCCGGTGTCGTCAGTGGATACTGCCCAATAATTGTAAACACACCGTTGCCATCATTTTCCAAAACTGTTTCGGTCATCCCAATGTAATCGGACGTACAAAGATCTATGTCCCCGTCACCCTCAAAATCACCACCATGTACATACCGAGTCACTTCGCCCGTTGGAAAATTTACTTTTGTAGGATAAATTCCATTTCCATCGTTGTACAACACTGAGACATCATTCGTCCCACGATTTGAAATGACCAAATCAATGTCCCCATCACCATCAACATCTGCTGGAAAAATACCAGTGGAGTTCGATCCCGTTTCATACTGTCGCAGCGTTTCAAGCGGAACGGACGCAAGTACTACTGAGCTCATTGCACAAGTAGCGCAAATTGTAAAAATTAACGCTTTCATCATGTATTAGTATGAGCTATACGCACTAAAAAGCAAGGTTTAATTTGCGTATTACTCAGTTGAACATCCACTAGAATCGCCGCAACACTCTGATGCCCCCGTAAAAATGGCTATTGTTGCGCCACTTGGATCGGCGAACACAGCAAACCGACCAATTCCAGGTATGTCACTAGGTTCCACACACACCGTTGCACCCAATTCTTTTGCCTTTGCAAACGATTCATCTACACTTGCAACGCTCACATAACCAAGCCAAGATGGATTGCCTTCCCAGTGCATATTCATCATGCCGCCTACCCAAACTTCCCCATTCATTAAAACGGTGTATGGCTCTGCACTTGTTTCACTTGGCACAGCAGTCCAACCTAACAAACTCGTATAGAACTCCGTCGCTGTATCCATGTCGTTCGTAAGGAGTTCATTCCAGCAAAACGAGCCGTGCCCTTGCGGGTTCTTACCGTCTCCGCCTTTAAATACACTCACTTTGGCTCCCGTTGGATCTGTAATAACTGCAAAGCGACCTTCATCTCCCGCTTCTTGCGGTTCACAACAAAGCGTTCCACCAAGTTCTACTGCTTTTTCAGCGGTTGCATCAACATCATCGCTTGAAATATAACAACCCCAGTGCGACGGACAATCTTCTGGCCAATCAGCGTCCATCAGAATCATCCCACAAACTGGATGCTCGCCCATCTTAAACATTGTGTATGGCATTGGACCGTGGTCACTTGTATCAATCGTCCAGCCAAAGAGTGCACAATAAAACGCCCCTGCTATTTCGGTATCCCGCACTGCGAGTTCGTTCCAGCAAAATGTACCTGCAGTGATTGGTTCCATTGTTATTTCTGATTGCATTGCCATCGATATTCTCCTTTTTATGATGTAAGAATCCATTGTACAGCGTGCAAAGAACTCACTTAGCGGATACCATCGGTGGTATTATGGCACCTCAGGTAACAGATCAAAAACGCACTATTCGTGCACCTCGCGGCACAAAAATGGCATGCAAAACATGGCAAGCTGAAGCAGCGATGCGCATGCTCATGAATAACCTCGATCCTGAAGTTGCAGAGCGCCCTGAAGACCTTATCGTATATGGCGGTCGAGGGAAAGCTGCACGAAACTGGAAATCGTACGATGCAATTATTGCATCGCTCAAATCGCTTGAACCCGACGAAACATTACTCGTACAATCTGGCAAACCCGTCGGCATCGCAACAACAACCGTTGATTCCCCGCGGGTCATCATCGCCAACAGCAATCTCGTTCCACACTGGGCAACACAAGAAGTCTTTGACGATTTAGAAGCGCGCGATTTAATGATGTACGGTCAAATGACAGCTGGCTCTTGGATTTATATCGGCACGCAAGGAATTTTGCAAGGCACGTTTGAAACATTCGCTGAGTGTGCAAGGCAACACTTTGGAGGCTCACTCGCCGGAACGCTAACAGTTACTGGCGGTTGTGGCGGCATGGGTGGTGCCCAACCTCTTGCTGTGATCATGAACGATGGAACGTGCCTTATTGCTGACGTTTGCATTGAACGATTAGAAAAAAGAGTACACGACCGTTACCTTGATGAAATTCATGAAGATCTCGATGATGCAATCAACCGCGCGGTCGAAGCAACTACAAATAAGGAACCTGTTTCCATTGGGTACCTTGGTAATATTATTGACTTGCTCGCTCGGCTTAAAGAAAGAAATATCATCCCAGAAGTGTTAACAGATCAAACTTCTGCTCACGACCCGCTTGTTGGCTACTACCCTTCGAAACTAAACCGCGAAGAAGCCGATGCACTTAGACTAAGTGATCCTAAACAATATGTTTCGCTATCCATGGCATCCATGGCAGAACACGTCGAACTCATGTTGTGGTTTATGCACCAAGGTGCTAAAACGTTTGACTACGGTAACAATCTTCGTCAGCGCGCACTCGATGCTGGCGTCGAAAATGCTTTTGACTTCAAGGGGTTTGTTCCTGAATACATTCGTCCACAATTTTGCCGCGGGCGCGGGCCATTCCGATGGTGCGCACTTTCTGGCGATCCTGAAGACATTAAAAAAACCGATGAAGTCATTCTGAAATTATTCCCAGAAGACGAATCACTCAAACGCTGGATAACCATGGCGCAAGATCGCGTCGCCTTTCAAGGTTTGCCATGTCGTGTTTGCTGGCTTGGTCTTGGAGAACGCGACAAGGCGGGACTAGCATTCAATGAACTTGTTCGCAGCGGCGAAGTCTCCGCACCCATTGTGATTGGTCGTGACCATCTTGATTGCGGGAGCGTTGCAAGTCCGAATCGTGAAACCGAAGGTATGCTCGATGGAACCGACGCAGTAAGCGACTGGCCACTGATAAACTTTGCGTTGAATATTGCAAGCGGCGCAAGTTGGGTAAGTTTTCACCACGGCGGCGGTGTTGGTATCGGGTACTCGCAACATGCTGGCCAAGTCATCGTTGCAGATGGCACTCCCGAAAGTGGCGCACGGTTACAACGAGTTCTTACAAACGATCCCATGATGGGCATCTTTAGACACGTTGATGCAGGCTACGAGGAAGCTGTGCAATGTGCAAAAGAACAACAGGTTAAAATTCCAATGCAAGAGAATGATGCATGAGTAGTTTCATCATTGTAAACGCAAGAATACTAACGCTCGCGGGCGAACAAACTCCACGAAGAAAAGATGCCATGAACGATTTGGGTATCGTCGAGGACGGATTCCTCGCAGTTCGTGATGGGATAGTTGAACACGTTGCCAGTGGAACCCCTGATGAAGAGTTCATCAACACCCATTCAGACATCCCCGTTGTTGATGCAAACGGTCGCGTTGTTATGCCAGCGTTTGTTGACTGCCACACACATACGTGTTGGGCGGGCAGCCGCCTTGAAGAATTTGAAATGGGACTTCGCGGAGTTTCATACCTCGATATTCTCAAGCAAGGCGGCGGCATAATGTCAACTGTTCGCGCAGTCCGTGAATCTACTCAAGAAGATTTGTGCTTGGACGTGCTTGGACGTCTTGGCTTGATGGCATCCCAAGGAACAACGACCGTCGAAATAAAAAGCGGGTATGGTCTTACAACACAAGATGAATTAAAAATGCTTCGGTCAATCCATGATGCTTCGCAAGATGTTCCCCAATTTATTGTTGGAACTTTCTTAGGTGCACATGCAATCGATCCTGAACAAGAAAATTTCACCGACATTGTTATTCACGAAACTCTCCCAGCAATTGTGCAAGAATTTCCAAAAATTACATGCGATGCCTATTGTGAAGTAGGTGCGTGGTCAGTTGATGAGACGGTCCGACTTTTCGAAAAAGCTATTGAACTAGGATGCCCAATCCGAGCGCATGTCGACCAATTCAATCCACTTGGCATATTGACAAAAGCCGTGGAGTTAGGCGCGATTAGCGTCGACCATCTTGAACACTCAACAGACGACGAGTTAACAATACTCGCCAGCAGCGACACCATTGCTGTGTTGCTTCCTGCAAGTGGATTTTGTTTACAGGACGCCTACGCTCGCGGGCGAGCAATCATTGACCTAGGTTGCCCCGTCGCAATTGCAACGAATTACAACCCAGGTTCAGCACCGAGCCCCTCTATGCCGTTTACCATTTCACTTGCGTGCCGGCGGCTTGGGCTTACACCCGCCGAGGCAATTACTGCAGCAACCCATAATGCGGCATGTGTCTTGAATTTGCAAGACCGAGTTGGACGAATAGAAGTCGGCATGCAAGCAGACATTCAATTACTCGATTGCGATGATGAGCGAGACCTCGCATGGCACGTTGCTGCGGGAGGCCCACTCCTTGTTTCCATCAATGGAGAAATCGTGCATCTACTTACAGATGGAGATATGGAAATCGAGGAAGAATCATGAAAACCTCTTCGCTCGTTACCGGCAAAGAAATTCATGCCGCAGAATTGTCAGCAAAACACGTGGTCGAAATTCACAAGGCACTCACAGATTTTTTAAGAGCAGGACTCACACTTCCAGAAATTGATGGGTTTGTTGGAGATAAACTGCGTGCACTCAAATGTAAAAGTGCATTTTACAAATACAAAATTCCAGGACAGCCTCCCTTCCCGAGCCAGTCTTGCCTTTCAGTCAATGATTGCGTCGTGCACGGCACGCACACCATGGAGCAAGCCCCCCTCGCTCCTGGGGACTTAGTCTCGATTGACATTGGTGTCACCCATCATGGCTGGATTGGCGATGCTGCATGGTCGTGGGGAATCGAAGAAGTTTCAGACGAAAACATGAAACTTATGAAGGCGGGAAGAGAATGCCTCTTGGCTGGAGTTGCTGCAATGCAACCCTATCGCCCTCTTATGGATTTTGCAAAAGCTGTCCAACGCGTCGCAGAAAAAGAATATGGTTTCCATTTAATTCGAGGTCTAGGCGGACATGGATATGGGAAAAAATTGCACGTACCTCCTTTTGTTTCAAATGTAGTTCCTGCACATCCCTCAGAATGGCCGGATGCTTGGTGCAACTTTGAAGAAGGCATGCTCATTGCTGTCGAACCAATGCGTGCAGTTGGAACTGGCCAAATAGAAAACCATCGTGGCACTTGGCCTATTTATTCAGCTGATCACTCAATGAGTGTTCATTATGAAGCGGATGTGCTCATCAGCAAGGATGGCCCCATCGACTTTACAGCAGAACTTCACAACCTTCCCTACCTTGCCGGAACTTAACAGATGATTCTTTGCCTTGTTAGCATTCTCTCGTTCGCTCCTTTTCAATACCCACAAACAACACGTGGCGATGTTGTCGAAACGATGCATGGCGTAAACGTCGCCGACCCATATCGATGGCTTGAGCAAGACGTACGCCAAAGCGATGCTGTGCGAGCATGGGTAACAGCTGAAAATAAAGTCACTCGTACCTATCTCGATTCCATCCCTATCTTGCCAACGTTACAAGAAAAACTAACCAAGGCTTGGAATTATGAAAAACAAGGTCTGCCTTTTCACCGAGGATCACGCTGGTTTCAATCTCGAAACACTGGATTGCAAAATCACAGCGTCATCTATACCGGCACTTCTCCAAAAACTATCAATGAAGTGCTACTTGATCCAAATACATTCTCTGAAGATGGGACCCAAGCACTCTCCATGTATAGCCCAAGCCCAGAGGGCAACTTTTTAGTCTGGGGCATTTCTGATGCTGGCTCAGATTGGTCGACGTGGTACGCAAAAAATTTAATGACAGGCGAAACACTCGCGGAAGTTATGACTGACATTAAAAATGCTTCCCCTTCTTGGCTCAAAGATGAAAGCGGGTATTACTACTCAAGGTACCCACACGCGGACAGCAATAATCACATAAAAACAACAGATGCGTCTGAGCTTTGGTTTCACACCGTTGGTACTGACCAATCTCAAGACAAACTTGTGTGGAAGGATATTGATCACCCCAACCGTTTTTATGGAGCAAGTGTTACAAAAGATGGCGGCTGGCTTGTGGTATCCGTCAACGAAGGAACTTCTTCAAACAATGCAGTGCTCATCAAAGGGCCAAACGAAACATCGCTGCGCTGGCTCGTAAACGATTTTGATGCAGAAGTCTCGTTAATAGGAGGCATCGGCAACACACTCTGGTTCAAGACAGATCGCGGCGCTCCAAATGGAAAATTAATTTCGGTTACGCTCGATGGCACAACTCCAACGTGGTCCGAAATAATTCCAGCGCAAAAAAATATTCTTCGAGGCGCAGACGTTGTCGGAGGGAAGATTACTTGCTCTTGGCTTGAAGATGCTTCTTCTAAAACAACGGTGCACACGTTGCAAGGCGACCTTTTATATGAAGTTGCAATGCCAGGCATCGGCACTGCTTCTGGTTTCGGTGGCACCAACGCAGACAAGACTGTCTACTGGTCGTATTCAAGTTACAACCAACCCCCATCAATCTACTCCCTAGAACTTGATACTGAAAAGACATCCATGTTTTGGAAATCAATCGTGCCACTTGACCTTTCAAACATAGTTGTTCGAAGGGAGTTCGTGACAAGCACGGATGGTGCGCGTATTCCTCTCTTCATTGTGGCGGGAAAAAACACAACACTTGATGGCAACAATCCAGTTCTTCAATATGGGTATGGCGGTTTCGACATTGCAATTCTCCCACGTTTTTCCTCCACAAGAGCAACGTGGATTGAAATGGGAGGCGTTCTCGCTGTTGCATGTATTCGAGGTGGAAGCGAATATGGTCGAGATTGGCATGAAGGTGGCATGCTAGAAAATAAACAGCAATGTTTTGATGACTTTATTGCCTGCAGCGAGTGGCTCATACAGAGCAAGTGGACGAATACATCAAAGTTAGCTATTCAAGGCGGATCAAATGGCGGCTTACTTGTTGGCGCCTGTATGACGCAGCGACCTGATTTGTATGGAGCCTGTTTGCCCGCCGTTGGTGTGCTCGACATGCTTCGTTTTCCTCTATTCACTGTTGGCTGGGCTTGGACAAGTGACTATGGTGATCCAAAAGAACCAGAGATGTTCAAACATCTTTTTGGGTATTCTCCATACCACAATCTTCAAAAAGGGACTTGTTACCCTGCGACGTTGGTGACAACTAGCGACACGGATGATCGTGTTGTGCCTGCGCACAGTTTCAAATTTGCTGCTGAACTTCAATATTCGCAATCGTGCGATAATCCTGTCTTAATTCGCATCGAAACTCGCGCAGGGCACGGCGCTGGTAAACCGACGCACCTTCGCATTGCTGAATTCGCCGATGTCTACGCCTTCCTCTGGCAATCATTAGGTATGGAGTAACTCCAAATAAACGACACCCGAAACAAACGACCCGTGGGATTGTGTATTCTCCATTGCATGAGGACGCCACTGTAGACGACAAACACAACACTGCGATATAATGCCCACATGCGAATCAAACTTTCGAATCCACGGGGGTTTTGTGCTGGAGTTCGCATGGCGGTCGACATTGTCGACCAGTTACTTGATGCACTTGGCAAAGACGAAACGCTCTACGTCTACCACGAAATCGTACACAATCGACATGTAGTGAACCGACTTCGGGAGAGAGGCGCTTCATTTGTTGAATCAATCGAGGAAATTCCAGAACATTCCGTTGTTGTTTTTAGCGCGCATGGCGTAAGCCCAAAAGTAAAACAACTTGCCAAAGAACGAAATTTAAAGTGCATCGATGCAACTTGTCCACTAGTCACGAAAGTACACGCAGAAGCAATTCGGTATGCAAAACGTGGTTGGCAAATTTTGTTAATTGGTCATAGAAATCATCAGGAAGTTGTCGGCACCCAAGGGGAAGCGCCAAATGAAATACAAATTGTCGAGACAGCAGCAGATATCCCCTCATTGCAAATTAACGATCCGAGCAAACTCGTCTATCTAACGCAAACAACATTGAGCACCGATGACGCAGAAATCATTATCTCGGAACTTCAAAAAACATTTCCAGAAATACACGCTCCACCAACCGACGATATTTGCTATGCAACAACCAAAAGACAAAACGCTGTCCGAGAAGACGCGAAAGAAGCAGATGTAGTGCTCGTCGTCGGAAGCAAGAATAGTTCCAATTCAGTTCGACTTACTGAAATTTCTGAAAGTGTTGGAACAACTGCTCACCTACTCGATGACGTTTCTGAACTCGATCCAACATGGTTTACTGGCGTGAACTTGGTCCTTATAACTGCGGGCGCTAGTGCCCCGGAACATCTTGTCCACGAACTCATAGAACATCTCACAAAGGACTTCCATGGCGAACTTGAGGGGGAGACCACATTCGATGAAGGTATGACTTTCTCTTTGCCACCTTCACTCAATGCTTTTTTGCAGACAAAAGATATAACAATAGATGGAGAAAAAGTTTGACTACGAAAGAACACGCACTCGAACTTTTTCCACGAGATATAGAAGCGATAGTTGCAGATATTGGCATGCCCACTTTTGCTGGAAAACAAGTTCTTGATTGGATTTATAAAAAACAAATCTCTTCTGTTGATGAGATGACGAACATCTCAAAAGAAAAACGGGAACTTCTCGGAGAACGCCTTTTCTTTAGACGATCCAAATGTTTAAAAACACAAAAAGCATCCGACGGAACAATAAAAAAACTACTTGCGTGGGATGATGGCAGCAAACAAACAGAAACCGTCATGATTCCTGCTAAAGGAAGAAAAACAGCTTGTGTTTCTAGCCAAATTGGATGCCCCGTTAAATGTACTTTCTGCGCTTCTGGAATGGGCGGCCTTGAAGGAAGTCTCGATGTTGGACAAATTGTCGAGCAAGTTATCGAAATCGGAGGAAACGAAATATCAAATGTCGTATTCATGGGTATGGGTGAACCTCTGGCAAATTTCAATGCCGTCACCCGCGCCATACGAATTCTAAATGCGCCTTGGGGACTTGGTATTGGCGCGAGAAAAATCACTGTATCAACGGTTGGACTTCCAGTTGCTATTGAAAAGCTTGCAGCGTTCGATATCCCCATAACCCTCGCGCTTAGTTTGCACGCTCCAAATGATGAAGTAAGGCAACAACTTATTCCATGGGCAAGATTCTCGCCAATTAAAGACATTCTCAACGCTTGCAGTACCTATTTCGATGCAACTGGAAGAGAAATTACACTCGAATACCTACTTCTTGGGGGCGTCAATGATCGAACAGCAGACGCAAAAGAACTCATCGGTCTTTGCAAAACATTGCGATGCAATGTTAACTTGATTCGCTACAACGAAGTGCCCGAACTCGACTTCACAAGACCAAAAACTGAGCAGGTGCGAAGGTTCCAAGAAACACTCACGAAAGCTGGAGTCAACACACACATTCGAGCGAGTCGAGGACGAGATATTTCCGCAGCTTGCGGGCAACTTAAAAGAGAGCACGTCCAAATTAAGCTTGGATAATTCTATGTATTTCTTCTAACGACGTAGAGTGCAGCTCCCCTGAGAGTGCAAGCTTGTTTAGTTCTTGAAACGCTAACACCCATTTTTCATATTGCTCGGGTGAAGCTATCGCTTTAGCAACAGCATGAATAATTTCTTCCCTTACTGCTCGGTCTCTTCGATGCCCACGCCATCTACGCGGAACTACTCTTCCAAGCACCGAAACCATAACTGATGACCAGTCGCTCGTTCGCATATCTATCTGCAAAGACCAATTCCATAAACGAAGCCGAAAGCGTGACAAAAAACGTCTTTTTAAAATATCTCCGCGGGAGTGCCTAACATTCAACCGCTTTCTAATTCGGCGGAGAACTTCTGGGCTTCTCGCTAACTTTGCCAAATAAATTGGTTCTCGAATTAAAATTGACTCCGCAAGTGGAAGAATCATACTACGGGCTAACGCCCTTCCATTTTCTGCGTTGTCCACCGCATACACTTGACAAATTAAATTCACAAAGCGTTTTGCTACATCCTCGCCACCCCACAACATACATCTTCGGATGGCATTAAACATGTCCGTCATGGACTGCCTCCCCTGAGCAGTTTCGAACAGCCCAGGAAGAGATTGTTTACATTGTCGCAATAGTCGCTTCATTATTTCAGCCTGCACAACTCCTTTACGACCATGTTTGTGCAAATCACGAACACATCGTTTTTCAAGGCGCTCCAAATCAATCTGCGATTCTTCCTTAATTGGTTGCCATATAGAATCCGAATCGCTTGCAATCCTTCTACCGAAATCAAACGCTTCAACCGTTCGAGCAAAACCGCTTTGTTCGGCTGTTGCAACAGCAACATTAATAGCATCAACAGTCACAGGGATATACCCAAGTTGAAAAGCCATACCAAGTTGAACAATATCGCCTAGTCGTTCATTATGAAAACGGTATCTTGCTAGCGATGCAAATCCTCGCAATATTAATCCGTCATCCCTGCAAGAAGAAGATAAAGTTTGGCTATCTAAAGTCAAGGTATCGCCGTGTAATTCCTTGAATGATGTCTGGTGTTCGAACAAATCTGTATTTACAATCGCATACGTTCTATCGCTAGAGCCGACACGAAGGCTACCCGATGTATCAACCGCCCTAAGGACTTCTTCTCGATCCCATCCAAGTAATACATCCGCCTCGCCCCATGGGATTGAACCAATGAGCGGTCTATACGAAGTTGTCGTTTGCTTTCGAGTAAAAAGTAATTGAGACCACGCACGGCGACCAGGTCCAACGAACCGATTGTTGCATTGCACTCGAATTTCGTAACCCATCGCAATACCAGCTTTAATTAAAATGTTTCCAACAACTCCGGGTTGGTCCCCACGTGAACCAGCTATATGAATCCGCCAAGAGGGAGAAGAGCCGTGAATGACTTTTGGAGGCGTCAGCCCAACGTTACTCTCAGCGACAACTCTAACCGGCGGTTTGTTTCTCGTTACTTCAACACGTTCTAAGATTGGTCGAAATGAGATTCGCCACCTACGATATGCTGGCTTTAGCCATCTTGTTGTGATCGAAGTTTCGAGTAACATTGCAGAGGAAGTGTTTTGAACTTTCCATGGATCAATTGGAACCAACCGAACTGGCGTCATCTGTTCAATAGCAATTACTATCGCGTGTTGTGGGCGAAAACCAAGTTGGTCAATTTGCTGCATAGCCAGAGATAGCCTCGACAAATCAAAGTGTGGTTCTTCGCCATCTGTCACAATAATCACCGTCACGCTGTTTCGAAGGCTGGCTGATTCAATTGCAATATCTACTTCTTCACCCTGATCAATAGTCACTTCGACTACGCGATTGCCATCATCGTTTTTCGAAGGCAAGATTGATTCGACTACTGTAAGCAATGCGCTTCCTATTTCGAAGTTTCGCCAAACAATGATTACTCTCGTTTCATCATGAGAAACAGCATCACGTATTACATGTATTCCATCTGAAATAAACCTACTCTCTCCCCATGTTTCAACGAATATTTTTTTGCCTTCACCTGTTTGGACGACATCACCGTCGATGACGACTTCGCAATCAGAATCCGAATTACAAAGAATACGCGTTGCCCTTTCTCTCAACAAATCCAAGGCGCCATTTGTTCCAAATGGGACACGATCCGTTGGCTCAATATCGGATCTTGAAAACTCCGACGAAAGCTGCCCACTCACATTTGCCGATGGGCAAGCATCATGCAATAAATGCTGTGTTAAACGAGCAACGACTGACGGATGTATGGCGTTCACCGGAACCTTCACCGGTTGCAGTTCTGGATCAATCGGAGGCAATTCCTTGCCCCATATCGAAGCTACTTCTCTACCTTCACGGCGCATCGCTTGGGCAATTCTTATTATTTCTTGTTCCACCTCTCCAGGACGTGGCTCAAGAACAACAACATGCCGGCACCTCGATAACAACCGCTCAACTGGAACATGGTCAATAGGATTGACAAGACGCAAGTTCAACATAGGAACACGACCAAGCAACTGCAACTCACCTACAAGATATTTCAACGATAAATCTGATCCACCTATTGTTATGAATCCAACTTCAACTTGTTCACCGGGGCTTGGTAGCGTTCGTTGACGATTTAATTCCATTCTCCTACCTAAGTGGATTGGCGAACTCGTTTCACCTTGCAGCGAACGTTGCTGCACTTCCTGATCCTTGGAGTTGTCTTTTAAAGATGAACTAGCAAGCAAACTATGGTGTAACAATAAAACAACCGGCTCCCCAAGTAAAGAAGAAAAGGAAGAAGATGCACTGGCGCAATATGTTACTTCTGTCGAATCGCACGGTTCGATTACGCAAAGTCCAGCTTGTTTTGAAATTTCTCTCGGCAACACTTGCGGCGCTAGTGTTGGATGGTCTTCAACTACTAAAATCAAAGGAAAATCTATGTGAATGTTTTTTGCAAATGCAAATGCATTTGCCAATTGGCGATTTGGAACAAATACTACTGCAGGCACACCCGCCTCAATTGCTAATACTAAGCCCCTTTTTGCGGTTGGAACTCGACGAAAATTCCCCAGTAGTGAAACTTCCGGCCAAAATGGATCGCACTCTGGAGCAAAAAATATCCACGAGTCGAAAAGTTCTTGTACGCCATTTATAATTGAAGGTATTGGCCAAGCTTCAGAAATTGTAGTTTGCATTTCACTTGAGGTAGTCATGCAACACCCTCAGGAATTATCCATCGACGCATTGCGTATGCGAAGCCATGTGAGTCATGATGCCCCGCAAGAACATCAGCGTGTTGTTGCACTTCCTCATTTGCATTTTCCATGACGATTGAAAGCCCAACTTCGCGTAGCACTTCTATGTCATTGAGCCCATCGCCGATTGCAACGATTCGCTCTCGTTGTAAGTTTTCGCCTAGGTGTCGCTCTAGCATCGCCCACTTGCTCACTTCATTTCCGAACACTTCAAGAAGATGTGTTGATGAACCTGTTGCTTGAGAACAAGTTACCGCTGACCAATGCTGCAATTTCGCTCGACCCTCTAATGATACTTTTAGCTTTTTCGCTATCGGCAACAAATCACTTTCTTTTGCCACTGCTCCTACTCGCAGCGTGTGCTCTGGCCAGGGATCTTCGTCAATAGTTTCAACTTCAATAGTCGAAATACCCAGCGAATCAAACCACCACGTTGATGCCTCGTGAAGGGACGCATCACCAACAAGTACATATTGGGTATCACAAGCAGTGGCATCTTTCAAAAGCAAGGAGCGATGCCCGCTTGCAAGAACTTGTTCCGTTACTTCTTGTACAACCAAGACGTCAACAACATCTCGTAACAACGTATTGCCATCACTATCTGTTAACTGTGAACCACCCGCCGAGATACATACTCCGTCGTGCTGAATTTCACGCAACACATGCTTACATTCACTGAAACTCCTGCCTGTTGCAACAACAACTTCTATGCCATGATCTCGCACAATATCCAAGGCATGCAAATTTTGATCCGATACCGCGCCTTGGCTACACAATAGCGTTCCATCCAAGTCGAGTACCAAAACATCCCATTGAGCTGCGTTCACTCACTGTAAACTACGTTCTCAGGGCAATAAAGGCAACCCCTAGAAGGAAAGACTTGCCTCATTCCCTTTTTTGGCGTACTCTAATTGTGTGAAAGTTCTATTGGAGAAGCTAGCATGATTGAATCTGCCAAGAGCAGCATTCCTTCCTCTCTTGCTAGTTCACTTGAACCGGTTCTGAGAAAACAAACTAATAATCGACTAAATAACATTCATTGGTTTCGCACCGACTGGCAACGTGGTGGCGCGGCTACGGCTTTTGCTACATGGAATGACAAAGATAAAGAAACGGACGTCGTTGTTAAACTTCCGGTAAATCAAAGCGAATTATTGTGGACACGTCAAATGCAAGAACCAGACAGTGTGGTTCCTCTACTCCTTGCAAGCGGCGAGCAACTCAACGGGTATGACCTAACTTGGATGATTATTGAACGGTTCCCCTTTGGCCCCCTTGGCAAACATTGGGAACCAAATAATATAGAGAGGATTTCGCAAGCAGCAGCCCGTTTTACGAAAGACGCATCCGCCTTCCCCGTTGACCAAAAAGGAAGACGGGAAGACTGGGCAACACTCTTAAAAGCAGCAAAACAAAGCGTTAGAGAAAACCATATCGAAAAAGAATCGACGTGGAAAAAAATGCACTCACTGATAGGAAAAAAACTCGACATACTTATGGAAATTTGGCGGTCGCGCCGGATAGACCAGTGGCTTCACGGAGACTTACACTTGGCAAACGCCATGTGCCGTAGCGACAAGCCCAATGCAAAAGTTGCGCTAATAGACCTCGCCGAAGTACATGCTGGTCACTGGATTGAAGATGCCGTCTATCTAGAACGCCAACTCTGGGGGCACAACACACGCCTCAAAGCCACCAAGCCCGTGTTGTCGATGGCTTCTGCCCGAAGAGCACTTGACATGCGTGTTGACGACGATTACAGCAATCTCGTCGATGTAAGACGCCTTATGCTTGCAGCAACTGCTCCCGCATTCATGCAATCAGAGGGCGACCCCCGATATTTAGTTTCTTGCCTTATACAACTCCAACACGCGCTTGATCGGCTACAGTTAAAGTAACCCGCGGATTAATTGGACTCGGTGGAACGTATCTTGCGAGCATCTACCTCATCGCATAGAATGCACGATTCTCAAAGGAATACACTATGGACAGCGATCGATTAAAAGATATTCAAACTGCAGGCCTCTCAGAAGCCCAAGTGAACGAGGATTTCGTTCATTGGCTAAAAACGAAGGGGCCAAGTTACCTGTTGGTTATCATGGTTGTTATTGTTGCTTATTTGTTTTTCGTTCGGTATCAGCAAGGTAAGACAGCGCACCGAGCCGAAGCATGGATTGCATATATTGAAGCAAGAGCAACAGGGCTGCCAGCATCGCACGAAGATATTGCACAATCGTATTCGGATATTGATTCGATTCAAGAACTCGGTTTGTTAACCGCTGGCGATGCGTATCTTCGAGCGATCATTCTTAACCAAACTGTTGGTTCCAACGCGAATATTACAACTTCACTCTCTGAGGAAGACCGCATTTTTTATCTTGAAAAAGCAGACAATTTGTACGGTCAAGTCGTTGCAATGGATGACCAGTCCGACGCATCAGCCTTGTTTGCCGTGAGTGGCCTCAACGGGCGCGCTGCAATAGCAGAATCTCGGGGTGATATTGAAGCTGCAAAGAAATTGTATGAAACCGCTGCTGCCCGAATAGACGTTCTCTACCCAGCACTTGCAACCCAAGCGCTAGCACGGGCTAACTCAATCGCAACCCTAGCTGACGCGGTAACGTTGCCAACAGATGCTGAAGTTTCTGCAAGGAACAATCAAGTGCTCACTAGGGATCCTACGCCAGTTAACTCAAGCGTTGATGTTTTAACAGACATCACAAAGCCCGAAACAGAGTGATGGACACGCCGAGCGATCGGTCCGACGAACTTCTTGATGGTGGCGGCAACATCGATAGCGATGCGCTGTTTCGTGCGTACGAAAAACAGGGCACTGATGATGATGCTGTAGTCGAAGCAACTTTTACCATTTCCAGAGATTTAAATAGGCGGCTCGATAGTTACCTTACCACTCGAATTCCGTTTCTTTCTCGCACAAGTTTAAAAAGACTCATTGAAGAAAAAATGGTAACGGTAAACGGAAGAAATCCGAAGGGTTCGACAAAACTTAAAAAGCATGATGTTGTCAACGTCATTCTTCCTCCGCCGCCCTCCTCAGAAATTCCTGCGGAAGAAATTCCACTAAAAATAATCCATGAAGACAACGACCTCATTGTTCTCAACAAAGATGATGACATCATTGTGCATCCAGCGAGGTCTCATAAATCAGGTACGCTCATCAATGCACTTGCTTGGCACTTCCAACACGTCAGCAGCGGCGAACTCTCTTCGGTTGGTGAAGAATTCGCAAGACCAGGCGTTGTTCACCGCCTCGACAGACACACAACTGGCGTGATGGTTGCAGCCAAAACTGACACAGCGCACTGGCGTCTTGGGAAGCAATTTGAACAACGAAAAACTCGAAAGAGATATCTTGCAGTTGTACACGGCGAAGTTGAACCTCTAACAGATACCATAGATGTCCCGCTTGGTAAACACCAAACAAAACGAGATGGATACGCTGTGCGATGGGACGATACTGGAAAACCTTCGGTTACTATCTATCATGTTCGGGAGATTTACGACGGTTTTACGTTATTGGAATTAGATTTAAAAACCGGTCGAACACATCAAATACGATTGCACTTGCAACATCTTGGGTACCCGATTGTTGGTGACGATATCTATGGTGGTAAACATTTGAAAGTTGCCAATATCATCCCTCGTGGTGTTCCTTTCGATGTGCCACGAACTGAATTCGTGATACAACGCCAAGCGCTTCACGCTGCGTATCTTGCGTTTACACACCCAATTACTGATACAGCTGTCGATTTCACAGCACCTGTGCATGGCGACATGGAGAACCTCATCACAATGCTCCGCCAACACCGCTTCAAAAAAGCACCAAACCTCCCTGGGACTATCATCGACCTCGATTCCGCCATCCAATCATAATCGCCCCTGAATAATCGCCCCTGAGACCCTTTTCGGTACATCTATCACTCAAAAAAATTCCTCCGAGGAATTAATTCAACGAAAAAAAGTTGATTATCGCATTTTGATCGAAACAAGTGCAATCATCGCGAGAATGACCGCAACAACCCAAAACCTTGTCACGACTTGCGATTCAGACCAACCCTTACGATGAAAGTGGTGGTGAATTGGAGCACATTTAAAAATCCGCTTACCCTTAGTTGCCTTGTAGTATCCGATTTGGAGAAAACTACTTCCGATCTCCACAAGGAAGACGCCTCCAATAATCAAAAGTAAAAATTCTTGCCGAATGATGATTGCGATAGTCGCAAGCAACGCTCCAAGTGGCATCGAACCTGTGTCCCCCATGAAAACTTGCGCAGGATGACAATTGAACCATAAAAAACCCAAACACGCCCCCGCTGAAGCTCCCGCAACTACCATCATCTCCGCTGACCCTTCCACGTAAGGCATGAGCAAGAATCCAGCAAGGTCGGGCGATCCAGCAATATAACACAGTACCATCATTGCAAAACTGGCAATCATCACTGTCCCAGGTGCTAACCCATCAAGCCCATCCGTGATATTGACTGCATTGGACATCAACATCACCATAAAAATTGCGATGATCGAAAACATCCCAATCCCTAAAACTATCACATTAGGTGAAAGCGTCAACGTCTCCATTCCCGGAATGTACGTTCGAACAAAAGGTAAGGTAAGCGAATGAGCTGCATCGCTTGTTCCCGCATACTTCCAAACCATCAATGCAACTATCAATCCAAAACCAAATTGAAAAAGTAATTTTTCCCACCTATATAGACCATCGCGTGAGCCGGGCTTCCGATGCCCAGCGACTAATTTTAGGTAATCATCAAAACCACCTAAACCCGCAAACAAGAATATGACAACGAGAAGCAATTGCACATATTGATTAAAAAGATCAGCAAAAAGCAACGTTGTCACAAAAACAGAACCAATAAGCAAAATACCACCCATAGTCGGGGTATTTTCCTTACTCTTCATCAAGGCATTGAGTTCTTTCTGGTTAAATTCTGCGTGGTCGCCAATCTTCAACTTAATCAAAGTGCGAATAAGTGGCTTGCCAAGAAAAATCACGATAAAAAAGGCGACAACAACAGCTGTAAAAGCACGAAACTCGCGTTGATACAAAACCCGTAGAAAAGAATAAAGCCCCGCGCTATCGAGCCACTCGTCCATGGATTGCAATAAATTATAAAGCATGTAAAAGGTATATCGCTCTCTAGTGCTCTAAAACTTTTGTCTTCCGCCAAGAATCAATAATTCTTTCTAAACACAATCCCCGAGAACCTTTAAGCAAGACAAGATCACGAGGCCTCAAGAGCGAGGTGATCGAAGCCAAGTCATCAACATTATCTACACAAATCGCTGCAAAAGAACCAAGCGCCTCTCGCATTGCTTCCCCAACAAGAATGATGAGATCTGCATCAACCTTTTCTATAACTGTCGAAAGAAGTCGGTGTTCGGTATGCGAGCTTTCGCCAAGTTCGAGCATGTCACCGAGTACGAGCACCTTGCGTGTTGCGGTACGTTTTGTAAATAATTCCAATGCGCTGCGCATAGACGCAGGGTTAGCATTGTACGAATCATCTATAAATACGATGCCGCCTACTTCTTTTTCGCAAAGGCGACCTTCCGCCGCTTGTACAAGTGAAGCTCTCTCAAGTAAAAGTGCAAGAGAAATAGTTGGGCATGCATGTTTCGCTGCAACAACAGCTAGGGCTGCGTTCATGGCATTATGTTCCCCGAGCATGGAAAGTTTGACGGTTATGTCTTCAATTGTCAACATTGCAAAACCATCGCTGTCGATTGCCGTGATAACACGCACATCTGCACCCCTCGAATTTCCGACCGTAATTTTCGCTGCTTCAATAGTACACGCAGACAAACCAATTGTATCTGGAACGATAACAATTCCATCTTTATGCACAGCCTGCAACAGTTTTACTTTTTCAGTAAGCACTGTTTTTTTGTTACCAAACCCTTCTAAGTGTGCTTTTTCAATCGAAGTCAAGATAGCGATATCTGGCTGTATCAATTTCGCAAGTGGTTCAATTTCTCCAATCTCATTCGCACCAACCTCTGCAATGAGAATCGACGCCCGCTCACCATCTAGAATTGTCAGCGGTATGCCAAGGTCGTTATTAAAACTTCTTCTTGATGCAACTGCGGAGTCTCCAAGTAGACACGAAAGAAAATCCTTCGTCGTCGTTTTGCCAACCGAACCCGTCACTGCTATTACAGATTTAAACTGCATAGCCTCTCTTCGAGCTTTAGCAAGTTGCAGTAACGCACATTTTACATCATCAACAATTATCACAGGAACTGCAACGTCAATCGGTCGCTTGACCACCACAGCAGCGCAGCCGTTCTCTACTGCCTTCCCTACATAGTCATGACCATCTACATGTTTTCCCTTTAGTGCAAAAAAAACTTTTCCAACGATGGATTCTCTTGTGTCTATTGCAGCACCACAACATAGAGAATCCGCAGACCCAACCAATTCACCGTGCACATAGTCTGCTAAATTTCCTGCGGTAAAACTCACGATCGACATCCTAAATTCAGAATCGCTTCCTCGGCAATTTTTACATCATCAAATGGAATCACCTTGTCTTTTAGTATTTGATTTTTTTCATGCCCCTTGCCTGCAATGACAACAACGTCGCACTCGCTAGCTGCACGAATTGCTGCTTGAATTGCAGACTTGCGATCAGCGATTCGATGCACAAAGTTTTCGCAATCTCTTGGTACACCTGCGAGCACTTGATCCAAAATAACTTCTGGGTCTTCGCTTCGAGGATTGTCACTTGTTACGTATGCTACATCCCCAACAGTTGATGCAATTCGCCCCATTCTTGGTCTTTTGGAAGCATCACGATCGCCTCCACAACCAAATACCACGTACAACTTTCCGCCTTTGGGTAACACTTGCCTCACGGACCAAAGCATCTGCTCGAGCGCATCGTCGGTATGTGCAAAATCCACAAACACCGCACCCTTACCTACTTGAACACGTTCGAGTCGGCCAGGTGGTGATGGAGCACATGCAAGCGCATCAGTAATTGCTGTTTTGGTAACCCCAAGTTCATGCGCAACAACAACTGCTTGCAATGCATTCGTTGCGTTGTGCCTTCCAAGCATAGGCAAGACTACTTCGATGGTTCCCCAACCACCGTGCAACCTAATCTGCGACCCGTCAATTTTCTCTTCAATAATTTCAACCCACGCTGCAGCTGCGTCGCTTTCTGTTCTGCAGGAAATTACTTTTGCAGTTGCATAATCCGCAACCGACCAACTTGCGGGATCGTCCATATTTATCACTGCGCAGCCGCTAACGGAATCAAACAAACGCATCTTCGCCAATAAATACGCATCAGCAGAACCGTGATAATCCAAGTGATCGCCTGATAAATTCGTAAACACGCCAATATCAAAATCAAGCGCGGCAACTCGACCTTGATCC
>Ga0066376_10001766_pt1 | contig 20731 bp, 23 predicted proteins | sample Knorr_S15_td_Bot_FD_77009 | JGI IMG/M metagenome (GOLD analysis project Ga0066376, IMG submission 77009) | Marine microbial communities from Southern Atlantic Ocean transect - Knorr_S15_td_Bottom_ad_5009_LV_A | ecosystem: Environmental > Aquatic > Marine > Oceanic | place: Southern Atlantic...
ATCTTTAGGCAACGCAAAGATGTCAATTCATGATATGACTTGCGGGATAGGCATGACAATGCTGGTATCTTAGGTAATGTGGGATTTATAGATCAATGCAGTGAGGAAAACGGGCATCGGGTCATGAGCACTAACCTGAAGGGGGTCTGGTGGTGTCTCAAGTATGAGTTAACACAAATGATCCACCAAGGCGGTGGTGTCATCGTCAACACCTCATCGATTTTAGGCTTAGCTGGAGCACAAGGAATACCGGCTTATATTGCAGCCAAGCATGGAATCAACGGATTGACCAAGGCCGCGGCGGAAGAATATAGTGATCGAGGGATCAGGATAAATGCTGCGTGGCCCTCTGCTGTTCGAACCCCGATGCAGGAAGCATTCTCTGGTAAAGCCGTTGGAAGTCCTCCGAGAAGGGTAGCGGAGATTGTTGTCTGGTTATGTTCTGAGGCTGCATCCCCGTTTAATGGTGAAACTTTAAAAAGTAGAGATTGGCGAAAGCGGATGCGTATCTAACATTAAGACCCAAAAAGAGCATCATGATATGAACGAGCATCACGACGTGATGGTCATTGGCGGAGGAACCGCCGGCGTGGTGGCGGCCGTCCAAGCGGGACGTGCTGGAGCCAAGACGCTACTCGTCGAGAAGACCGGCATGCTAGGCGGGACGACAACCAACGGCGGCGTCAACTTCCCAGGTCTTTTCCATGCCTGGGGGCGACAGGTGATCGCCGGGATTGGCTGGGAGTTGGTCACTCGTTGCGTAGCGGAGACTGGCGGAACGCTGCCGGACTTCGCCAACTATGCCCGGCCCCACTGGCAGCTACAGATTCGCGTGAATCGTTTTGTCTACGCCGCGCTTTGCGACGAAGCGGTGGTCGACGCTGGTGTGAATATCCTCTTCCACACCATGCTCGCCGGCGTCAAACCGCAGGCTGAGGGACGTGGCTGGCAAGTGACGCTCTGCACCAAGAGCGGGCCCACGGAGCGAGATGTCGCAGTGCTGATCGACACCACGGGGGACGCCAACGCCACCGCGATGGCCGGCTTCCCGATACGTATCCCCGACGAGAACCAGCCGGCCACGCTATCCTGTCAGGCAAGTGGGTACGACTTGGCGGATCTCGATATCGACGCCATAAATAGCGCCTTCGATGCCGAGGTGCGGGCGGGGCGTCTGACCTACACAGACGCCTCCTGGAACACCGGCGCCCCCAACATCGACCGGTGGCTGCGCAGTCGCGGCTCCCAAGCCAACCATATTCATCATATCAACGCCCGGGACAGTGAGGGCAAAACCCGGCTGGAGCTGGAGTCGCGCAGGAGCCTGCTGCGACTCTACCGTTTTCTGCGGCAACAACCCGGTCTGGAGACGCTGGTGATTGATCAACTGGCGCCGGAATGCGGTGTCCGTGAAACCGCCACGATCCAGGGCAAGTGCGCAGTTACCGTGGAGGATTACACATCCGGGCGGGTCTGGGATGATGCGGTCTGCTATTCCTTTTACCCGGTCGACCTGCACAAATCGTCCGGTGGTGGGTTACAATGTGAACCGCTGGTCGAGGGTGTCGTACCAACAATACCGCGTGGAGCGCTACTGCCGGCGGACAGCAGTAACTTCCTCGTGGCTGGGCGTTGTATCGCGAGCGATCGCTTGGCCAATTCAGCGTTGCGCGTCCAGGCCACTTGCATGGCTACCGGCCAAGCCGCCGGCGCCATGGCCGCACTATCCGCATCCACTGGCGTTGACCCGGAAGAACTCCCTATTGCCGACGTGCATCAACTTCTTCGTGAACACAGTGCAATTGTGCCGGTGGCCAGGTCATTACAAACCTAACCATTTCGAACTCCAGGGCAAGACGGCGTTCATCGACTCGCCTCAGTACCATGCCTATGACGATGCGCCGATCTTGCTTCAGGCCCACCGTGATCCCCGTTCACCGATCGGTTTTCGGAATATCTGGTTACGAGTCCTATAGTGATACCAATTGTTGAACCGCGTAGCGCTCGCTGGATTCCGTAGGGATCAGCAATTGTGATTTATGATTTTAAAGACCGTTATTTTCAATTGGTTATAGGTATTTACACATGGTCTTTCACCTGGCAATTGGTATGAGTGTCCAGGTTTCTACCTAATTATATGTTAGGCATTTACTCAAAAACGATGATTCAACCTATTAAACACTGTTATTGGGTCGTACCTGGTAAGCTTCTTGCCGGCGAGTATCCCAGAAATAAAAACGAAGCGACCTCGCAAGAAAAGATCAATGCCTTACTTGAAGCTGGTATATCAGTCTTTGTCGATCTGACAGAGGAGACCGAGGGTTTGCTGTCTTATACTACTTTAATCGGGAAAGCAATCCACCGACGATTTGCCATTAGAGATGTTGCGATACCAGATTCGCCTGAGACGACAACACAGATCCTGGACACCATAGACTGTTATATCGAGCAAGGAGAGATGGTATATGTCCATTGCTGGGGCGGCGTGGGCCGTACAGGCGTAATTATCGGTTGCTGGCTGGCACGTAAAGGTAATGGAGGAGAAGCCGCCCTTATTGGTTTACGTGAGCTCTGGGCTCAATGTCCTAAGTCTGTCATTCGCAAAACGCCCGATACACGAGAACAAGAACACTATATACGATCATGGGAAACCGGGCAGTAATCGCCTCTTACCGACCGCGAACTGACCAGTCTGGTGGATGCCAGGCAGGCATTGAACTCTATCGAATGGCCTTAGTTTCTTAAACCGAAAGGACGCCCTATGTCACAACCATCAAAAACTTGTCTGGCTGGAAATGACATTTTTACTGTTGCCCACTTTCTTTCTAAATCCGAGAGTGATGAGATCATTATGTTGAGTGAATCCAACGGATTCGAAGCTGCAACGGTCCATACGGCAAGCGGCCACCAATTACGTCCGGACTGGCGCAACAACACGCGTGACATTATTGATGATGCAGATCGTGCATCGTGGCTCTGGGAACGAGCTCATGCCTTTGTACCTGAAACCATCGATAAAGGTGACCGGCAACTGTAAACCGTAATAGCCATAACAAAGCGTTAGGTGTCCTGTTCTGAGAAGAAACATTATGAGCGAACGAATATATCTTGGCAGCACGTTTGATATCGATTGGGATAAACGCCAAAAAATCAGGTATGCAGTAGATTATGCTGCACATGTTCGACTTACGATATATAACATACAGGGACAGCAAGTTTGCCGACTTGTGGATTGCAGCCAAGCATGGAATCAACGGATTGACCAAGGCCACGGCCGATGAATATACCTGGAACTGGTAATTATCCTATGACGATTATTGAGATTGCCACTGGCGTGTAGTTGCGAGATGAGTACGATCTAAACGATGGTGACGAATTCATCGTGGAACTGAATGTCTAACCAGTCGAGGGAGGAAACGCCGGTTGCCTTTCCTCCTCTTGAGCGTTAGGCTCCTCCCAAAGTCAATTGATTCGACAAGAAACAATTTCGGCTTGACGATTGTAAACAATTTGTTTATTTTTTCTTTATGATTCGCTCATTTTCCGATGCTGAAACCAAACGGTTTTACACGACTGGGAAATCACGCCGTTATTCGTCCTCCATTCAAGCAAGAGCCGCGATGCGGCTTACACAATTGGATTCTGTTACACGCTTAGATGACTTGCGACTTCCACCGTCGAACAGATTGGAACGCTTAAAATGCAACCGGATCGGACAATGGAGCATCCGTATTAACAACCAGTGGCGTGTATGTTTCCGTTTTGAACAAGGTGATGTGTTCGATGTTGAAATCGTCGGTTACCATTAATTGGAAAAGGTCTTATGATTGAAAATGGATTACCGCCCATCCATCCAGGAGAATTCCTGCGTGAAATATTAGAGGGACTGGATATATCCCAGGCTGCATTTGCTCGTACCATTGGGGTTTCACCCATGCGGGTGTCTCATATTGTAAACAGTACGCGGCCTGTGACGGCCGAATTAGCCCTCTTGTTCAGCAGGGCTTTCAGTCAGTCGCCGCAATACTGGCTTAACCTGCAAATGACCTATGATTTGAAAACGACTGAGGCTACTATGACCACTCAGTTGCAGGCTGTTCCTAAACTGGCGCCCGTTTAACGATGGAGTTCCCCCTTCGGGTGGGCATCTTTTCTACTGGCCACATCAAGCAGAAGGATAACAACTTCGGGCTCTTCGGCGATCAGGCGATATCCATTAAGACCCAGGAAAACATATATGGAAATAAAGGCAACGCGCTTGTTTACATCAATGTTTGTACACAAAGGAATCAAGGAAAGTGATTACCATGGTAAAGACTATTGCTCAAGCACATCTGATCGTGGAAAAAGTGAAGGTCTGCACGATTTTTCCTAGTGACAAGGTAGAGCATACGTCCTTATGGGAGCATGTTGATCTTCCCGACAAGCAGGCCGGAGAAACGGGGTGGGGACAGAAAATGGGCGCCGTCTGGACATGGAAGACCCGGCTTCCTGCCGAATACCCAAACGACATTTTTTACGGGAAGATCAAGGGTGGCCTGGCCGTACTGATGGACATGGACTACATGGCTGACACGCACTTCCCCCAGGCGTACAAACACGTCGGAAGCCTCAACAGGCTGGCTCAATATATAAACGACAAAATTTCGGCAGAACCGTGGGATACTACAACGCTCCGCAAGACGGCAATGCAAGAATTCAGCTTTACCAAGAGCCAGTTCGATACCGCCTTGAAGAATCTACAGATTACGATGAATGTCGTCAGGCTGAATGATCCCCAGATCGAACAAGATACGTGGGTGCCTTTCAGGGAACTCTACCTCGATGTCTGGCAGCGATACGTTGATGAGGAGTAAGGAAAAATATGAAAAAGAAAATCATAGTGATTTCAACTATTTTGCTTGTTTTAATCGGCCTGGCCGGTAATACGCATCGAATATTACCGGCCAGCATGGATCCCTGCCAAACGGATATGTCGCATGTAGGTCACCTAAATGAATAGCCTCTTTTCCATTGTTTAGGGCATACCGAATTCACCGTGGCCCCTGGAAAGAAGGGGCTTTTACGTGTGGCCCATTGGGATCATCTGCACCCTTGTATGACCCTTGAATGGCATCTTGAACAAGGCTTTTCCAGGGAACATACGCTTGAACTGATCGCCGAATTTGACCAACAATAAAACCCAGGGTATGTATGGCTTATCCTCTCATGACGGCAATAAAGTGACCGATTGGGGCAAAACATCTGACGACTATTCTGTCTTTCTCCGGTAAATTTATCCTCTACCTCAAAACTGAAGACCGAAGATGACATCCAGGACCACCTACATCTATAAACAGATTGACGGTATCGAAATTCGTGCGGATTTCTATACTGGATCAGGAGAAGGATTACGTCCCACCATTATGTATTTGCATGGCGGTGCGCTCATAGCGGGCAACCGAGGTATGATGTATGATGAGGTCGCTGATCTCCTGACCAACAACGGATACAGCATCGTATCGATCGATTATCGATTGGCTCCCGAGACGAAATTACCATTCATTATTGAAGATATCGAGGATGCCTGGCGATGGCTGCATATCGAAGCGGCGCCACTCCGGGTTGATGTGGGCAGGTTGGCCGTGATGGGGTCCTCCGCAGGCGGTTACCTGGCCTTAACGGCTGGATATCGTTTCCAGCCTCGGCCGCGCGTCCTGGTATCGATTTACGGCTATGGTGATCTTACCGGGCCGTGGTACAGCCAGCCCAGCGCGTTCTACCTTGAATCACCGGCAGTCTCAGAGGAGGAAGCCCGGGCTACAGTTGATGAGACGCCGTCGTCCTGTCCAGGTACCGACCGGGGAAAGTTCTATCTTTATTGCCGCCAACAGGGGATATGGCCGGAAGAAGTAGGCGGTCATGATTCAAACGATGCGGCGTGGTTTGCAGACTATGAGCCGCTTCGCAACGTCACGAACACCTATCCGCCAACCATCTTACTTCACGGCGAGGCGGATACGGATGTGCCCTTCGAGCAATCAGTACTGATGCGCGATGTGATGGAAAAAACCGATGTCCCTAATATACTCATTTCACGATCTGACTGGGGTCATGGATTTGATTATGTCGGACTGAAGGACGAGCACGTGGGCGCGGCCTACAACGAGATACTGGGGTTTCTGAATACGTATATTCGCGGACCCTTTATGTCATCAAGTATAGTACACGACAAAAGTTAAAAAGACGGTCATCCCCGCAGGCTTTAAGCGGGGATCCATAGCTCGGAGATGCTGGATGGAAGGTTCCCGCAGATAACTATGAGCAGACGGTAGCGCGTAATGAATGAATTAAATACAAGAGAAGTCCAGTGTCCCTATTGTTGGCAATCATTCGAGGTATTGATTGATGGTTCCGTTCCCCATCAAATATACATTGAAGATTGTGAAATATGTTGTCGACCCATAAACTTTGATGTTACGGTGTATGAAGATGGTGCCATATATTTGACTACGACCCACGAGAATGAATGAGAATGACCGCATGCGTAAGCGGCCCATCAGCAGCCCATACATGAATTATTGAGATCTTAACCCCAGGAGCACGGATCATGCCTTCCTATGACGATGCCTACCACCAATCGCTCCATGACCCCGAATCATTCTGGGGGGCGGTGGCAGAGGATGTACACTGGTATACCCCATGGGATCGGGTGCTCGATGATTCACGGGCGCCGTTTTACCGGTGGTTCGTCGGTGGGCAGGTTAACACCTGTTATAACGCCCTCGATATACATGTGGAGAACGGCAGGGGAGATCAGCAGGCGTTGATATACGACAGCCCGGTTACGGACACGATTAGAGCCTATACCTATCGCGAATTACGTGATGAAACAGCCCTCTTCGCCGGTGTTCTCGAGGGGCTGGGCATTCGGCAGGGAGATCGGGTCATTATCTACATGGCGATGATTCCGGAGACCGTCATCGCCATGCTGGCCTGCGCACGGATCGGGGCGATTCATTCCGTTGTATTCGGCGGATTCGCAGCCAATGAGCTGGCGATCCGGATCGATGATGCTCAGCCGAAGCTTATCGTATCCGCCTCCTGCGGTATCGAAGGTGGCCGGATCATCCTGTACAAACCGCTACTGGACCGGGCGATCGAACTTGCCGAAAAAAAGCCGTCCAGTTGCGTCATCTACCAGCGACCCCAGGCGCAGGCGGCGATGGTGAACGATCGTGATTACGACTGGGTGGAACGTATGGCAACTGCAACCCCCGTAGATTGCGTTCCGGTCGAAGCTACGGACCCGTTATATATTCTGTATACATCGGGAACGACCGGCGTGCCGAAAGGGGTCGTACGGGATCATGGCGGTCATCTCGTCGCGCTGAAATGGAGTATGAAGAATATATACGGGGTTGATGCGGGAGATGTGTACTGGGCCGCCTCAGATGTGGGATGGATCGTCGGTCATTCCTATATCGTTTATGGGCCGCTGTTCAAAGGCTGCACCACAATTCTGTACGAGGGTAAGCCGGTCGGAACCCCTGATTCCGGCGCTTTCTGGCGGGTCGTTTCCCAGCACCGGGTCAATGTTCTTTTTACGGCCCCCACCGCGTTCCGGGCGATCAAGCGGGAAGATCCCGCAGGCGAAAATATCCGTAAATACGACATGCGTTCTTTCCGTGCTCTTTTTCTCGCCGGCGAACGCTGCGATCCCGATACCCTGGAATGGGCGCAGAATCAGCTTCGGATCCCGGTCATCGACCACTGGTGGCAGACAGAAACCGGATGGCCGATAGGGTCAAATTGTATCGGGCTGGATATGCTTCCCATAAAGCCGGGATCATGCGCCCGCCCGGTACCGGGCTATGACGTTCGGGTGCTGGATGACGCCGGCCATGAGATGGAATCAACCGCCATAGGTAATATCGCAGTCAAACTGCCCCTACCCCCGGGATGTCTGCCCACGCTATGGCATAACGAGGCAGGGTATCGGCAGACCTACCTGGATGCCTATCCGGGCTATTACCATACCGCAGATGCAGGGTACAAAGACGAGGATGGCTACCTCTGGATCATGAGCCGAACCGACGATATTATTAATGTGGCGGGACATCGTCTTTCGACCGGGGGTATGGAAGAAGTCCTGGCCTCACACCCTGATGTGGCCGAATGCGCCGTGGTGGGGGTTGCAGATAACCTTAAAGGCGAAATTCCCATCGGATTCGTCGTCCTGAATGCCGGGGTGGCCCGCGCCGAGGACGCCATTATCCGGGAACTCATCCAATTGATGAGAGAGCGTATCGGTCCTGTTGCATCCTTTAAAGTCGCTACCGTAATAAATCGGCTTCCCAAGACACGCTCGGGCAAAATCCTGCGTGGAACCATCAAAAAGATGGCAGATGGCGAAGCGTACCGGATGCCTGCCACCATCGATGATCCGTTGATCCTGGACGAAATAACGGAAGCGTTGAAAACACTGGGGTATCCAGTGTCCCGCCTGACCTGATCTCTTCTTGCCATTGTCAGTAGTCTAACGTTGCTATACCGGGAGTACGTCAAATGAACACCGTGGCCGACCATGATCCAGCCCAGCGCCAAGCCTACGTTGACAATGGGTATGTCTTCCGCCGGAAGCTTCTCAGCCATGATGAAGCGATCGAACTCTTAGACCTGGTGCGCCCGGCCCTGGATGGTGACCTCGGGCATGTGGGTTTCGGAGAGGAAGGAAATACGGATATTAAACACGGCCGTCAACAGCAGATTCGTATTACGGACGATGGTCTGATCCCGGGATTAGCTGAGCATCCCTATCGCCACCGTAGCCAACAATTAGCCGAGTATCTCGCAGGATATCCGTTGCGGTTTTCCTACGGGCAATTGATTGCCAAACCGGCCCAATACAACGCACGCGTGCAATGGCACCAGGACGGGCACTACTGGCAGGGGCAAAGTGCGAGCGCAGCGGGCATCAGCTGTTGGATCGCGTTGACGGTGTGCCATCCGGAAAACGGTTCTGTGGGATACGTGACGGGCAGCCACCAGAGGGGGGTTGATCAGCATGCAGATGCGGTTGGAAAGTATGAATTCCACCGCGCTTTCGAGGTGCCGGAGCCCGCCACGGATAAGGTGGCGTATGCCCGCTTATCTCCTGGCGATGCGGCCTTCCATCACAGTCTGTGCATTCACGGTTCGTCGGGTAATCAGACAGATCAGCCACGAATCGGCATCGTCTCACATTTCTTCCCGGCTGAGTAAGCAGGGCAACCACAAGGGAATCTATGTATATAGACGAAAAATTACTGACCGCAGGTGAGAAGACACGCCTTCATTCCGATCTGTTTGGCGTAAGGAAATACCTCCCCGAGAGAGCGTATCAAGGCTATACGCTGTTCTCTCCCGCTTGGGGCGATCGAGAATACCTGATCGACATGAGAGGATTGGTCGTTCATACTTGGGAAGTCACGCACAGCAATGTGGCAGAACTTCTGCCCAACGGGAACCTGTTCACGCATAACTGCGGGTTTTGGTTAGAGGAGAAGACGCCGGACAGCAAGACGATCTGGCGATGGGAAGGGAACAACGACCTGATCGCACCGAACCACCATGATTTCTGGTTCGGCGATGAGATCATCGTTTCTTTGGCGGCAAAACGAGAACCGGTCCTTCGCGGTGTCTACCAACCCGGCGCCGAGCCCGATAGCATGCGAACCGACGTCATCCTCAAGATCAACCGAGACAAAGAGATCCTGTGGCAGTTCTCCTTCAGTGAGCACGTTGAAGAGCTATGTACATTGGCAGGATATCCCATGCCTATTCCCTACATGCGCAAGACCAGCAAGGGTTCTTTTGAGCCATATGGCCCATCAGACTGGGCGCACGCTAACACGATCGAAGTCCTGCCCGAGACCCCGCTCGGTCACAAAGATGATCGATTTAAAGCGGGGAACCTGCTGTTCAGCCTGCGCCATCTGGACATTATTGGGACGGTTGACCCTATCAAAAACGAAATCGTCTGGTGCTACGGACCCGGTATTCTCGATGGCCAACACCAGCCAACGATGTTGGAGAACGGAAACATCCTGGTCTTCGACAACGGCACATATCGGGGGTACTCGATCGTCCGTGAAATCGAGCCTGCTTCAGGCACGATCGTCTGGCAGTACGAGAACGGTGAAGACTTCTTCTCGCCGTTCCGCTCAGGAAATCAACGGTTACCGAACGGGAACACGCTAATCTGCGAATGCGATGCAGGGCATCTGTTTGAGGTGACACCGGAAAAAGACATCGTCTGGGATTTCTGGTCGCCGTTTGTCGGCCAGGGCCCTCACCATCTGGGCAAGCGCATACACAGAGCCACCCGGTATGCGCCGAAGGACGTGGAGCCGTTACTTGAATCTCGTAAAGACAGGATCGTTGCGGAAGTGGACCGGGATGGACGACGTATCACGACCTACCCTGAACTTATTCAGTTTTACCAGTCATGAGGCGATAGGGGGTGTTGGATTGGACTCGACCAAGATATTTTTCTTGATACTCGTAAGTATCGTCGGCATGGGGTACGTGTACTCAGGTAAAAAAGGTCCAATAACGTGCTTATCGTGTCTGGTGTTCTGATGATAATTTTTCCGGACTTGATTACAAATACGATTGCGGTGGTTATTATCTCAGTCGTTCTTATTTTCGGTCCCTTCTTCATCAAAAGATAAACGACGCGAGTCTAACACCAGCCCAAAAATAAATCCTTGGCCCCGGCCGCTTTGAGTAATTCAACGACCCTCACATGGCCTCCTCTTGATGCATCCATCAAGGCGGTATTACCGGCATTATTTTTAACATCAACATCCTGATCATGGTTCAGCAATAGCCGGACGATCCCCAGATGGCCCCCTCTTGATCCATCTATCAAGGCGGTATTACCGACATCGTTTTTAATATTGACCTCCACAGGACTTTCCAGCAACAGCCTCACGATCTCTGTGTGCCCCTCGCTTGATGCCGTTTTCAAGGCGGTACCACGGGATCCTTTTACGTTAACATCCGCGCCATGGTCCAGCAACAGCCTCACGATCTCTGCATGGCCCCCTCTCGATGCGGCCATCAAGGCTGTCCAATTGACAGTGGCTTTAGCATTCACATCCGCGCTATGGTCCAGTAACAGCTTCACGATCTCTATATGGCCATGCTCTGTAGCTTTCTGTAAGGGAGAACCATCCCGAACCTCCGGATTCATGCCTGCGGTTATAAACAACTCAACTGCACGTAGGTCATTATTTTCCACGCGATCTAAAAATGCTTCCTCTGTATATTGGATGTTCATCGTGCCTAACTCTTCTCGTGCATCCTCCGGACTTTTGCCACATCCACTCGACAAAAAGAGGAAACCAGCCAAAAGTAGAAAAAGTGCTGTAAATCTTATGTTGGTTTTCATCTTGCTTTTCTCCTTGCGATGACGCCACTGAAAAAAGACGCTGGTTCCCGGCTGCGCTGGGAACCATTTTCGTCCGGTGGACGGAAATAGATGCATTCAAACCGGAACAGCCGCTGAACCCATACTCCCTGGAGGGGACCTTCTATCCATAGCCTGGAAAGAATGGAAATAACTTTTGTCGTGTGCTATGGTGAATCTCATAATACAGTGGCAGATAAAATTGGCACCCTCTATATTCTATATACAGCCGTCTCAGTATGCAGCCTATATCGGTGTAATCGGGAGACGGGACGACAGCCTTTCAACTTTTGCCGTGTACTATGATATGACACCATATTTACCAAACAGGGTACTTAGGCCTTAATAGAGGGTAAATAGATTGAGCACTAACAATAAAGAGGGTTCTTCTCCTTCTGCCTCAGATCCACTACCATACAGCACACCGGAACGGCTGGTTCAGGACTTTGCAAGCAGAGGGCTCGTCGTGCTGGCGCCGGAAAGTCTCGGTATCCCGTCCGACGTGCACGACCGGGTCTACGCGCAGGAGAAGGCGGCTTACCACGCCAGGAAGCCCGTTACCCCTTCGAGCATACCGGAGGTGCTTGAGGTACTCAACGCGCCCGGACTCATCGCCGCGTGTAATCAGCTCGTGGGCGAAAACTGGGCGATCGTTCCGTTCACGCACAATGCGTCCTTCACGAGCGGGGCAGGGGATCAGCACTGGCACAAGGACGACAACAGCCCCTACAACGGCAGGAAACAGCGCCACCACCAGGCCGTGCAGATCGAGATGCTGTACTACCCTCAGGCGGTTCGAGAGGATATGGGGCCCACAGCGACCATCCCCTATTCACACTACTGGACTTTCAATCATGAAGAAAACCACGACAACTTCGCGGGTGCGGACCATCTCGATTTCGATTACCAACTTAGCGGCATGGAGAGCGAGCCCGTCAGCGGGGCCGATTCCAAATACAACATTGACGATATCATCCAATCCCGCACAGCCCACGATGTTCGGATGCGGGACGCGGTAACGAATACGGGGTGGCCGCTTGTGAAGACGTTCGAAGCCGCTCCGCTTCGGGCCGGCAGTGTCGTTCTCTATTCCCACAACACGTTCCACAGAGGAAACCACCGTCGTGATGATTGGCGGACCTGGCAAGACAACCCTCGCTTCATGTGGCGTTTCTGGTTGTATCGAACTACAGACCCCGTTTCCGCCGGAAGTGCCCCCCCTGCCGAAGTCCATTGGAACAGCCCTGGTATGGATCCGCTGACTAACATCGATCTGTCCGAGGCCGGCGAGGACATCACCGTGGTCTGGCGATACCACCATTACTGGATGAAGACGGGACAGACACCACCACCGCGACCGGGAATTTCGGTGATCTCGCCTGAAGAACGAAAAAAAGAGGCGGACCGCCTGTTCGCGCAGTTGCACGCGAAATACGACGAAGCAGAACCAGCCCGAATCGGGGCTGCGTACAAACTTGCCTCCATGGGCGATACGGCGCTGGCCGTGCGGCTTATGGGCCAGGCGCTGTATGACGATCGGGAGAGTGTGCGGCGAGCCGCCACGTATGGCCTGATTGCCGTTGGACCGGACGCGACGAATACGTTTCTTGAAGCGACGACCTCGCCTGTCAAATGGGTCCGGAAGGGGGGCGTGTATGCCCTGGGCGATGCAAGCCCTCTTAACGATGAGGTCCTGCAAGCCGTCATAACGCGTCTGCGGACAGACCCATCCGTCTACATCCGCTCCGTCGCCGCTGGAACACTTGGGTGTCTGGGCCGCCGAGCAATCGGTACGAGGGTCGGCGAATCCCTGGTTCCCGCGTGCCTGAATGCGCTCGTGCAGAGTCTGTCCCGCGAGGAGAATCGGCTGTGTATGAGCCGGGCGCAAGGCCGGTCCATAAAATTTGTGCGACCAACCGATGATTGTGATGTTTGCGAGGGCAACGGCATCGACTATGGCCTCGCGCGTTTTGAACCGGTCCGTTCGGCGGTACGGGAAAATGCGCTCTGGTCCATCGTCATCCTCTGTTCCCACGGTACCAAGATCATAGGCTCTGCGCTGGAATCAACGGTGGTCGCTTTGAAAGAGGTTATTCGTGAGGATAAGAACGTCATCTGTGTGGGGTTCGCTATGGATGCGCTGAACCGTCTTGCCAACTTGCGTCCGGAAGACGAGGAGGCGTTGCCGCTTGTCATCGACCTGCAAAAAAATCTTCCGAAAATACTCGAAGGATCACCCTTACAAAGTTGGGAAGCCCTTGTCCGCGGGGGCCTCAATGTGGGGACGTTATCCGATTATCAATTGCCGTCGCAATAATAGAGGACTTGCTGGATGGATCAAGCGAACGAGTCCATATACCTGCTGGACATGAGCCTCTGTGAGCCGCAGGAATCCATCAGTGTCGATTTCACGCGTACCATTGCTCACCCTCGACGGTTACGATATCCAGAGTGAATTCGGCATGCCGACAGATGGCTGAGTTATTGCCCGCTTATTTAATCGGCGTTCCTAAAAGGAGATCCACGTGCTCATAAGCCATGCCGGCGCCTCACCTCACATTGATCCCACCGCCTTCATCGCCCCGAATGCCGTTGTCTGTGGCAATGTAACGATCGGCTCGGGCTGCCGAATTATGTACGGGGCGCAGGTCATCGCTAAAAGTGGGTCCATCACCATAGGACGGGAGTGCATCGTGTTGGAGGATGCTGTCCTCAGAAGTTCAGCGAAGCATCCTCTGAGCACCGGGAACAATTGCCTCATCGGTCCGAATGCCTTTACGCTCAAATGCTTGTTTATGAGATGCGTTGCTGTCTCAATATAGAGTAGTTTCAGCCTGTCATCCTGCATCAGAATAACGATCCATTCTTCTTCAACATTTCCGATGGTCTTATTTAAAGTTCCATAAAGGCCAATGTTTTCTTCGTTAAAAAAGAGGCTGACATGAGGGGTTTTATAAAGGCGCATGATCTCTTGCGAACGATCTGTACTACAGTCATCTACAAGGTGTAATCTCCAGTGAGGCGAAGATTGATTCAATACACTATTAATGGCTTCCTCAAGATATCGTGCCCCATTATAAACTGGTATGACAATAACTATCGAAGGTGACATTAAGTGACTCTTTCTTAAATATCCTGATGGTGATGTTGTTTCCTGTATTCAATGAACATTGGATAGCTTATCTGAAAAGCCAAAAATGTACCCGGATACTTACGAATACAGGAAACAGTTATACGCCCCACTAACCCAGATTAGTCACCATAACCCAGAACGGCTGTGAACCGACCTTGTATTCCGCTATAGGAGACAAGGCCCCATTGCCCTGGTCCACACAATACGCCGTCATGGTACCCGCCCCCTCACCGGCGCAGTACAGATAGGTACCGGTTGGATCTATATTGAAAGACCGGGGACTCGCCGGAACGGACACATGGCCGAACGGGCTGAGCGTACCGTCGGTATCAATGTTGAACCCGACGATGCTGTCGTGGCCGCGATTGGATGCATAGGCCCACTTGCCGTTCGGATGCACTTCCACATGAGCCGTAAACCCGCCTTCCGTATAGTCCGCAGGCAAAGTCGAAATGTTCTGAAAGATCTCCAACGTCCCACGGGCTTCATCGAATCGGTGGGCTGTCACCGTGTTCCCCTGTTCGTTGACGATATAAGCGACATCTCCTTGAGGCCTGAAACAGATATGGCGCGGCCCGGTGTCGCCGTCGGGCGGAAGCAGTTCAGCAGGATCATTAGGTGTAAGCTGACCGGATGCGCTATCGAAACGAAACTGGCTGGTCTTGTTGGTCGGACAGACATGAGGAACGATGATATACCGGTCATCAACGGAGAGAATGCAATGGGCTTTTTCACCGGTGTCGATATACTGGACGAGATCCAGGATTTCACCGGTATCACCCAGCCGATGGACCGTCACGCCGCCACCACCGTAGTACGCGGTGAGCAGGAAGCGTCCGGAACGGTCTGTCGTTTGATGGGCTGGAACCTCGATGCCCGTATCTACCTTGTTGATCAGCGTCAGCTCACCCGATTCCGTATCGAGCGCCAGGCTGACCAGCGTCGTCGAAAGGACGTGCGCATCGTACATCACCTTCTTGGTGGGATGCAGACACAGGGCGCCGGAAGGGCCATGGGCGTTACTCGTTGTCCGCAGATGCAGAGCACCTGAATCGGCGTCCATATCGTAGAGTTTGATCTGTTCATCCCCGGTAAGCGAGACAAAAACGACGGGGCGGCCATGGTTGGTTGCGGTCATGGGATTCAACTCCTGATTTTGAGGATGAAATTAAAATCAATGGTCATCCGTTTTCCTTCTCATGGCTTTCAACCTGCTTTGCCTGGTTTTACTATCCAGACGCCTTGTTTTTGACGCCTTGCTCGGTCTGGTCGGTTTTCGCTTTTTTCGGGTAATGAGGACGCTTTTTATTAAATCTCTCAGTCGACTCAGAGCGTCCTCTCTGTTCTTTTCCTGAGTCCGGAACTTCTGGGCCTTGATCACGATCACGCCGTCCTTTGAAATACGGCGGTCCTTCCACATCAACAGCTTTTCTTTAACCGGTTCAGGCAGCGAAGAAGCCATGATATCAAAACGCAGGTGGGCTGCCGTGGAGACTTTATTCACATTCTGCCCCCCCGCGCCTTGAGATCTAACGGCCTGGATATCGATTTCGTTATCCGGGATCGTAATCTGATTTGAAATTTCTAACATATTGATTATCGCCCGCAGGAGCGGGCTCCTACCATACTCTATACTCTCGGATCTCAGAACTCGGAACTCGAACTGATCTTCTAAATCTCAATCTCCACCTTCCTCCCCGTCTCCGCGCTTTCTATGGCCGCATGAACCATCGCCAGGCTTTTGATATTGTCCGAGCAGACGGTCTGAGGTACGTCGCCATCGCCTTTAATATGATCGATGAAATCTCGGATGAGTCCTCTATGGCCGGTAAATTCAATATCTTCGGGCGGAGAGATAGCTATAGCGACGCCAGGGGAGATAAATCCTTCTGAGTTATCGACGGCAACGGCCTTCACATCGGCGGCGCCATCCCATAAAGCCGATCCGCCATGGCCGATCACGCGCCAGTCGCATTCCCAGGTGGTGTTCAACCCTTCAGCGCACCAACTGCCCCGATAGGTGTAGATAACCCCGTCGGTCATCTCAAAAATGCAGTCCGCGGAGGCCCCGTGATCATACCAGGAGCCCTTTGGATTCCACTCATGGCAATAGACGGAAACCGGATCTTTCCCTGAAACAAAACGGGCCTGGTCAAAACTATGGATGGCCATGTCCAGAAGGAGTACATGAGGCATGCTGTCGCGGAAATCCGGGGTGTCCTTACCCGTGCTGAAGTGCGCTCCGATGTAGAAATCCGTGTTGACCGTGGTGATGTCCCCGATGCCGCCACACTGAACCAGGTCGCGGAAGGCGATGATGTCTTTATTATAACGCCGATTCTGGATCACGGCGTATGTCAGACTGTTCTTTTTTGCGGAATCCATCATCTCCCTGGCGTGTGCCATGGTATCGGCCATGGGCTTTTCACCCAGAATATGGCATCCGTTGTTGAGCGCCGTCATGGTGGTCCCGTAATGCGCTTCGGGAATGGAGACATCAAACACAGCCTCCGCATGGGTTTCTTTTATAACGGCCTCGAGATCAGAACCGCTCACGGCGTTTGTGAGACCATGCTCAGCTTTTCTTCTTTCAGCCGCTTCAGGAACAATATCAACCAGGCCGACCAATTCAATATCATCGAATGTTTTAGCCGCATTGAACCAGGTGTTGGACATTCCACCGCATCCGGAAAGGACAACACGTACTGTTTTACTCATTTTACACTCCACTTCAAAACTGACTGAAAATAATAATGTTTTTAATCACCATTCACCAATCGCAATTGCTGATCCCTACGGGCTCCAGCGAGCGCTGCGCGGTTCACCAATTGGTATATTTATATTATCTCACGCGCATTACGGTCCGGCAGGGACGGCAGGGGCGCATGGGGCAGCGTCTGATACCAGTAGGTCACGGAGGATATGTCATCCTGTAAGGGCAGATATCGCCCGCCACTACGCCAGCCGATGGCCTGCATGGTCACCCTCAAGGCTGATGTGAAGAAGACTGGGTCCAGTATGTGAAAGCGATACATGGTCAAACGTGATCCCGGTCGATTCGGTTCGCCGGAGACGAGTTGATAGCCCAGATACGGGGCGGAGTAGTCTCCATCGGAAAAACACCAGGCCCCACCAAAATAGTCTTCCGTACCCGTACCGCAGATGGTGGGAAAATCCTCGTCCCCGTCTAAAAACATTTTGATTTCACCTTCTCCCCACCAACCGGCGTTGTTTTGCTGCCAGGCCATAAAAGTGCCGATATATTGCCCCTGCCCCTGTACGCCATCGATCATCACATAGTCCGTCCCGTAGGTAAGGGGGTTGGTGCGTCGCCAATGGGCATGGAAGTAGAGCGCATCATCGGGGACAGATTCCAGGGTGTAGTTGATGGTGTAGAAGAAGTGAGGCAGGTCTTCCGGTCCGTCATTCTCAATGGTGATTCTGGCATGTTTCCGGAAAGGCATCGGCAGGTAGCAGTTCATTCCGCCGGAAGAGTTGACGTTAACAGGTATGGCCAGAATTTTCTGACGTTCGTTCCACGAGCAGCACATGAAATCACCGATGGGGGACTCTACCGATGGGGTCTCTTGTCCATCCCAGTAGATACGAATGATCACATTGCGGTAAAACTGCTTGGCGAGCGTAATCCAGATATGGCGGATAATGCCCGGTCCTTCGTTATCCATAATAGTGACGGTTTCACCCGACGCGATAGGTAGACAGGGGGAGACCTTCCAACCCTGGCCCAACTCACGGGCACATTGCGCGCCGTTGGGAAACAGGGTGGTCTCCGTTGTTGCCATCCCCCCTTTCCCTTTTTCACCCCGGTAATTCTCCGCGCTGAGCGAACGGGATTCCGCCTCCCGTTTCTGGTAGATGTTACTCAAATCGATATTCATTTTCCCTCATCTTTTATTGTGTGTTGCCTACCGATACCTGACGTCTGCATCACCTGAACTCTTTCACCCAATTCTCCACCACCGTAATCATTGGCATGGTATCTTCCACCAGATAGCCCACATAGTCACTCTGTGGCGCCCGGAATACAAAGTGAACGCCTTCCGCATCCTCTATTTGACGGGGCGTTTCGTGGTCCAGGTCACGAATCCAGAGATGTCCACCCTGGGTATAGGCGACCATCGTTGCATCCGGCGAAATAGTCGGGATTTCGTAAGCGGCCACTCGAAATCCAACTTCGATTTTGGCCGGCCCTACCTTTACTCCCGCAACCAGGGCAAAGCCTGCGTATCCAGCACCATCCTCATATTGCCGATCCACACGCTCCAGAACCAATCCGAACTGCTCCCTGCGGGAAGAAAATGCTTATCAATAGAATATTTTGGTGTCCCATCGATATCGCCGACCAGATGCCTTTTAACTTCGGAGAACGGAATCCAGGCAAAAGGGCCCCGTTCGAAGTAAGCCCGATCCATGTTTTCCGGTTGATAATTCGCCACCTGCTGGACAGGCACAAATGGAATCTCTGCAAAGAAGAGGGCGAACCCGTTGGTATCAATCACAGGTGTCTGGGATTCTATCTGCTTGAGCAGGGCCGCCGCAAGAAAAAATCCGCGGGTTTCCTCTGCTGTTTCCCGAGCCGCCGTCTCAGCGGGGCTTTCGCCATTCTTGGGACCGCCGCCAAACCCGCCCCATCCTCTGTCTTTCGACCCCGGCGTTGCGTGATCTGCAAGGAGCAGATACACTTCGGTCCCGGCTTTAAAGTATAAAAGGATACCGGCCGGACGCTCTGCATGAGCGCCAGGGCACAGGATGAGAAGGAACGTCAGAGCAAGAAACGCGGATTTTATCATGAATGCTCCGGGAATGGAAGGCCGGTTGGGCTGCGTGCCCATTTAAAGATAATACAATGGAGAAGTCACATCAAGATGCATTCGGTTCTCTAAAACCACGAAATCAGACGACTGAAGAGGGAGGGGCGAGGTTGTCCTCTTCCATTATCTTTTCGGATGTAGATGGTCGTGGACAGGTCCTGCAGTTTGTCCTGTCGCCAGAAACGCTGTCCGAACCGGTTCGGCTGGAGTGTATGGCTGATCAGGTAAGGCCGCCAGACCTGATTAACCCGAGGGTGCCACAGGAAAATGCCGCCTACATCGTCCACCAGAATATGTTCCGCTTCCTTGTACATGCTGATCCGTTCTTCACGGCTGCCGGTGAAGGCGTTGGCACGCAGGACGAGCGCCTCGAACGTCTCGTTTTTCCAGGCATGACGGCCGTTGGACAGCCACAGGCCGAGCAGGTTGCTCGGGTCCAGGTAGTCGTATTCGTAAGGAACCAGCGCCAGCGTAATCCGATGGCTGTTCAACGCATCCATGAACACCTTGGTTTCGATGTTACGCAGGCCGAGTTGGATGTTCAAAACGCTCTTGATCATGGCCTGTAACGCCTCGCCGGCCGTCCTGTTTACCGTGCCCTCATTGCGCAGCCAGAGCTCCGTCGTCGGAAATCCTTTGCCATCCGGATACCCTGCCTCCGCCAGGTATTTGCGGGCAAGATCGGGGTCATATTTCTGCAACGGCGCCAGTTCGGCCTCCGCTTCGGCGGGGAAGCCGGGTGGCAGCATGGCATAGGCCGGTACGCCGAAATGCTTGAGGGCGGAGCGGCACAGGGCTTCGCGGTCTATGGCATGGGCGAAGGCTTTGCGGATGCGGACGTCCTCGAAAATACTGTTGTACGTGTCCATCGTAAGATAATACGTGGAAAATTCGGTATACTGGTTCAACTGGTCCTTCATATCCGGATCGCTGACGATGCGGTCCACCTCCGCCTGGCTGGACAGACCGGTAAAGTCGATCTCGTTCGATTCGTACGCCGGCAGCACCGGCGGCTGGGCGGCGACCACATACAGGTTGTAGATCAGTCGTTCCAGAAACGGGCGGGCCGGCCCCTTGTAGGTCCGGTTGAGCGAGAGGACCATTCGATCCGACTTCTTCCATTCCGTCAGGGTGAAGGGGCCGCTTGAGACGAATGTCTCCGGCCGCGTGGACCAGGCATCCCCGTATTTTTCGATGGCGCGGCGCGGCGATACCCAGGAATAAAAAATCAGATATGGAAAATAAGGCACCGGCTCTTCGGTGGTAAACCGGAGGGTCAGGTCATCGATCGCCTTTACGCCGATCGCTGCCGGTGGCTTCTTCCGCGCGACC
>Ga0066376_10001767_pt1 | contig 20728 bp, 15 predicted proteins | sample Knorr_S15_td_Bot_FD_77009 | JGI IMG/M metagenome (GOLD analysis project Ga0066376, IMG submission 77009) | Marine microbial communities from Southern Atlantic Ocean transect - Knorr_S15_td_Bottom_ad_5009_LV_A | ecosystem: Environmental > Aquatic > Marine > Oceanic | place: Southern Atlantic...
GGGCGGTGAGCTGCTGCTGGTGGCCTAGTGCTTGAAGTGGCGTCGCGCGGTGAAGACCATCGCGATGCCGTGTTCGTTGCACGCCTCGATCACCGCGTCGTCGCCCCGGGATCCTCCCGGTTGAGCGATCGCGGCGATGCCGGCTGCCGCGGCCTGGTCGATGCCGTCGCGGAAGGGGAAGAAGGCATCGGAGGCGAGTACCGCGTCCTGGCCGCGGTCACCGGCCTTGCGATGAGCGATGTGGACCGAGTCGAGCCGACTCATCTGGCCGGCTCCGACTCCGACCACCGCCGTGTCCTTGGCGAAGACGATCGCGTTGGACTTGACGTGCTTGGCGACCGACCAGGCGAACTTCAGGTCCAGCATCTCCGACTCGCTCGGCTGACGTTTGCTCACCGTCTGCCACCCCTCCCACGGCTCCTGGCCCTCGTCCCGATCCTGCACCAGCATGCCTCCGCTGATCCTGCGGTACTCCGGCCCCGCATCCCGGGGATCGCACAGCGCTTCGAGTTTCAGCAGCCGGACGTTGTTCTTCCATTTCGGACGTGTTTGCAGAGCCTCGAGTGCCAGGTCGTCGTAACCCGGTGCGATGATCGCTTCGATGAAGCGACCCGGTTCGCAGAGTGACTCGGCGGTCTCGAGCTGCAGCGGGAGATTGAAGCCGAGGATCGAGCCGAAGGCGCTGACCGTGTCGCCGGCATAGGCGGCAGCGAAGGCCTCGGGCTGGGTCGCCCCAACCGCACAGCCGCAGGGATTGCTGTGCTTGATGACCACGGCCGCCGGATCGCGGAATTCTCGAATGATCGACAGCGCGGCGTCGAGATCGAGGAGGTTGTTGTAAGAGAGTTCCTTGCCGCTGAGCACTTCGGCGGCAGCCAGCGTGGCGGGATCGGCTCCCGGCTCGGTGTACCAGCTGCCCTGCTGATGAGGGTTCTCGCCGTAGCGGAGCGTGGCTCGAGGATGGAGCGTGATGGTGAGGATTGAGTCCTCACCATCCGCAGCGTCGGGTGAGTCTTCGGCCTTTGTGTCACCGAGAGCGGACATGTAATCGGCGATCGCCCGGTCGTAGGCGGCGGTCATCTCGAACGCGGCCGTGGCGAGTTCACGGCGGAGCGTTTCATCGAGACCACCGAGACTATCGAGACCGCCGTGCCCGAGTGCTTCGAGGACGCGGGGGTACTGTTCGGGTCGAGTCACGATGCCGACGTAGCCGTGGTTCTTGGCCGCGGACCGCACCATGCTCGGACCGCCGATATCGATCTGTTCGATTGCCTCGGCCACCGTCACCCCGTCGCGGGCGATCGTCTGCTCGAACGGGTACAGGTTGCAGACGACCAGTTGAAACGGCACGATTCCATGTTCGGCGATCGCCGCCGCGTCGTCGGGTCGATCGGGTCGCCCCAGGATGGCGCCGTGGACCTTGGGGTGCAGGGTCTTGACCCGGCCGTCCATGATCTCGGGGAATCCGGTGTACTCGGAAATCCCGATCACCGGCACACCCGCCTCCTCGAGATGTCGACGGGTGCCTCCGGTCGAGATGATCTCGAATCCCAGCTCGATCAGTTGACCCACAAAGGGGGCCAGTCCGGTCTTGTCACTGACGCTGACCAGGGCCCGCCGCGAAAGGCCGTTGCTCATGAATTGACTCTCCCGTTACGGATCCGTCCGTTCCGGGTCGCGATCCTACTGACGAGGGCGAGTCAATTCAAACCAGAGCGGGGCCGCCGCGGCGAATCAGTTGCCCGCTGCGTTGCCGCTGCCGGCGGGGGCGGGGGCGGGGGTTGCCGGCGTGGTGGTTGGTGGAGGAGTCTCGGGCGCGAACTCGGGGAGAATCGGCAGCAGGTCGGGGTTCTGGTGAAACACGGGGAACTCGTGGTCGGCTCCCGCTTCGCGGATCGCCACCAGCAGCCCGCTGTTTGTGGCCAGGTACAGCCGGTCGGTTCGTTCGTTGGCGTACTTGACCCCGAACTGCCGCATCGGCATCGTCCCCATCACGGCTCCATCGGTACGTCGGAGGATGACGATGTTGCCGATGCGGTCGCTGGCGTAGAGTCGAGAGAGTGACGAGCCGACGAAATTTCGGATGCCGTTTCGCCACCAGATCCGTTTTCCGGTCTGCGTCGAGATCGAGAACACTCCACCGGCGTCGGGAAAGATGAACACCTGCTCACCGATCACCCGCGGCGTGCGTCGGATCGGGAATCCCGAGGGGAACGGTTGCCAGCGGGAGTTGCCGTTTTCGGCATTGAGGCAGTAGAGGTTGAAGTCTTCGCAGGCGACGTAGAGAAACCCGCGGTGGTAGGTGACCGGTGCCGAGACGGGGGAGTCGGTTTCGGACTGCCACTGCAGCCGGGGCGAGCCGGTGGTGATGCAGTACAGCGAGTTGTCGAGGCTCGCGAAAGTGACCACACGACGGGTGGCAATCGGCGGTGTGGTGATCTGCTTGCCGGTCTTGAATCGCCACTGTCGGGCCAAAAAGCCCCAGTCGTCCAGCTGGTTCTTCAGGTGCAGGTCACGGATGCGGTGCAGGTCGAAGGCGTAGATACTGCCGTCGTGGGATCCGTAGAAGATCTGGTCGTCGCTGACCGCGGGGCTGGTCGAAGGGGTGCGGGGGAGCTTGAGTTCCCAGATCAGTTCGCCGGAGAACTTGTCGAGGCAATAGAGCCTGCGGGCTGCGGGGACGAAGACGAAGTCGCTGTTGGAGACCGCAGGCTGGCTGGGTGCGTCGCGGGGACCGAGTTGAGCCGACCACAGCCGACGTCCCGATTCACTGTCGAAGGTGGTGACCGTGCCGCTGCTGGCCTGCATCACCACCACGTCCTCGTCGACCAGCATGTGGTCGATCACATCCCGGCTGGGATCGAGAAAGGCCTGGCCCCACCACATGCGGACGAGGCCGTGCCGGCGGAGCATGTTGTGCGAGGGCAGCACGTTGCCGCGAATGCCCTGCTGGGCCCGCACGGGGGTGGGACTCAGGCCCACCAGCGGCAACGCTAGGGCGAACAGAATTGCAGAACGGACGAGGCGGTATCGAGTCATGGCGGTCAGTCGTGGTGAGGCAGTGGGGGGGAGGGGCCTGCTTTGTCTGAGTCTACCCTGAGTCGGGTGGCATCGACCAGAGGCTGGCACGGCCTATCCTCCTTCAGTCGACTCCCGCGGTTGGCACCGCGATTCGAAGGTCACCCGAGCGATCCGCAGGCAAGAATTGTTGGCCTCGCAGTGCTTTGACCGGTACAATTCCGCGGACTGCCCCTCTCGTCACGACGGTCGCTGGAGGAGTCGGGGCAGGTGTAGGGGGGGTTGGGGTTGTGCGGAGAGATCCTGGCAGGTCGGTTGTGCCGGTCCCGGCGGCGTCGGCGGGGCGGGCGGGGTGGGCCGCGTTGAGCATCGCGTGGGGTCTGCTGTGGGCTTCGCAGCTGGCTGCCGACGTGATCCGTCTCGAAAACGGCGGCGAGTTGCGTGGCGAATTGCTGGGTGCGGTGACGCGGACCCCCGGTGAGACGATTGTGATCAGGACCGTGTCGGGGACTCGGATCGAGGTATCCGGCGACCGCGTGGTGCTGTTGGTCCGGCGGTCGTTGAAGCTGGAGCGGTACGAGGAGCGTGCGGATCGGGTGTCGTCGGAGAGTGACACGGTGGAGGGTCATTGGGAATTGGCCGAGTGGTGTCGCAGCCAGCGGCTCCCCGATCAGCGACGGATGCATCTTCAGCGAGTTGTTTCGCTCGATCCGGGCCACCGCCGCGCCCACTACGGCCTGGGACACACTCTGCAGGACGGCAAGTGGATGACTCGCGAGGAGTTCATGAAGTCGCGGGGGCTGGTCCGGTTCCGGGGCCGCTTCATGACGCCTCAGCAACGAGACGATTTCGAGCAGGCCTCGGTCGGAGCCGCAACCTACCGTAAGTGGTTCTCTCAGATCCGCATCTGGCACAAGTGGCTGCGCACCAACGATCCCCGGCAGCAGGCTCGAGGTCGTGCCGAGTTGGCTCGCGTGAAGGATCCCGCGGCGATCGTGCCGCTGGTGAGGATCCTGGGACGAGACGACGTGACCGGGGTCCGGGTGCTGCTGGCGACGGTGCTGGGTGATATCCCGGGCACCGCGCCGCTGGAGCCGCTGGTGGGAATGGCGTTGCGGGACCGGAGTTACGAGGTTCGAGGTGCGGCGAGGTCGGCGATCGGGCCGAAGCGGTTGGGTGCGGCTGTGCCGTTTGCGATTGCGTTTCTGCGCGATATGTCCAACGTCGTGGTCCGCCGGACCGCGGTCCTGCTGGGTGAATGTGGAGACCTGACGGCGGTGCCGCCGTTGATCAACGCTCTGGTCACTCGACACGTGCATCGCGTCAGGGTGCCTGGGAGCCGGCATCCGAGTTTCGCATTCGCTCGCGACGGGACACCGGTGCACCCGGCGGTGGCCCAGGGCTTCGGCGTACCGCCGGAGGTGCTCAGGGGAATGCAGATGGGGCAGTTTCCCTTTGGAGTGGTGATCCTGCCTCCGCAGTTCTCCGAAAAGGAAACCCAGGTGATCTCCGTCGTCGTCGATCGTGAGAACCCCGAGGTGTTGGCGGCGCTGAAGAAACTGACCGAATACGACGGACCCGGTTACAACCAGCGGGCCTGGAAACTGTGGTGGCTGGCGTACCGCCAGGGGGCGAAATGACAGATCCGCCGACGGCTCGAGCGGCTCGACAGCTGTTGGAGAGCCTCGAACGTTCCGGGGTCACTCACCTCGCTCGCCCCTCAGAACCCCAGCACCCCGTGCCCGAGGCCCCCGAAGGGGATGACGGGCAGGTGACCCCGTCGGGAACAGGAGAATCGGCCGGCGGTCTCGAGGTTCTCTGTGACGAGGTCGCCGCCTGCCGGCTTTGCGGGGAATTGGCTGAGACGAGGACCCAGACGGTCTTCGGTGTCGGAGACCCCGAGGCGAAGATCCTGTTCGTCGGCGAAGCGCCCGGTGCCGACGAGGACCGGCTCGGTGAGCCGTTCGTCGGCCGAGCCGGCAAGCTGCTCGACCAGATCATCGAAGCCTGCGGGTTGCGGCGTGAGCAGATCTACATCTGCAACATCCTCAAGTGTCGCCCTCCGGGAAACCGAAACCCGACTCCCGATGAGGCGGGGAATTGTCGCAAGTTTCTCGACGGGCAGATCGCCGCGGTCCGCCCCGAATACATTGTCTGCTGGGGCTCGGTGGCGGCCAGGAACCTGCTCGATTCGACCGAGACGATCGGCCGCATGAGGCGGAAGTTCTTCGAATACGCCGGAGCAAAGGTGCTGTGCACCTACCACCCGTCGTACCTGTTGAGAAACCCGTCGGCGAAGAAGGATGTCTGGGAAGACATGCAGCTGCTGTTCACCGACATGGGCATCACCCTCTCCGCCAAGTAGCGCCCCACTCAATTGGGGTCAGAGCTTGAATAGTGAATAGTGGCCTGCGCAGCCAGTGTCGTTTGCCTAGTCGCCGCCACAATTCGCTATTGAGGCTCTGGCCCCAATTCCTGGTGACGCCGGCCGTGGGGCTTCAGGCGGATTGGGTAAACCACTATTCACTATTCAAGCTCTGACCCCAAGGGTTTTATTGTAGAGGGCTTTGATGTAGGGGATGGGTTGGTTGCCGAGTGCTTTGAGGATGGTGCCGCCGGCGGTGAAGCAGTGGGTGACCCAATCGGGTTGACCGTAACGCTCCAGCGCTGTCCCTCCTTCGCCTCCGCCAACGTAGACTTCGGCTCCCGCATCGGTCATCCGCTTGAGTTGTCCGATGAACTCTCGGGTCCCGGTTTCGAATGCGGGCTCCTCGAACAGGCCGAACACTCCGTTGTAGAACGCGATGGCCGGTCGGTGACCTGCCTCGACTCCGGCCTGGTGAGATTCGAGGAAGCGGCCGACCGCTGCGACCTGGTCGGCTCGGGTTTCGGGTCCCACATCGAATTGAGCCTCACCGTCGGGGATGGTCGCGCTGGCGGATCCGTCGCCGAGAATGAAGTCGAGGGGCAGCACGAATTCGACTTTGGCCTCGAGGCCCTGGCGATACATCTGCCCGGCCTGTTCGATGCGTTCCGGCGGGATATGGATTTTGGCCTGGGTCGAGTCTGCGGCGAGCCCGAGTCCGAATTCGCGACCGTCGTGAACTGCCTGGGCGGCCTTGAGGGCCAGCGCGAGACCTCCGGCGGCGATCACCGTTTTCACCACCTTGCGTTGCAGGATCTGCTGGAGGTCATCGAGCTTGTTGATCTTGATCCCGCTGAAGACGACCAGGTCGGCCTGGCGGGTGCGAGTGACGTGTCGGCTGAGTTCGTGATCGATGTAGCGTCCCAGCGCGACCTGTTGGCAGCCCAGCGGCACGAGGGTACTGGAGAGGTCACGATTGGATGCGGCGAATCCTTCGTTGACGTGGATGACAGCCAGTGACTTTGCGACGCTGTTGACGTAGTTGGTCAACCTCGGAGCCATCTCGGTGATCTGATCGACTCCGGCCTTCCAGAGTGCCTGTTCGAGCGAATAGCGGCGGGTATTTTCGAGGACGGCGATGGTCCCTTCGTGCAGCTCGGCCACCTGCCGGGCGGCTGATGCGAGCACCGTGCCGGTCTGGTCGTCGAGCCATTCGCCGATGAACGCCACCGGCCTGTTGCCTCGAGCTTCCAGCGGAACGAGTCTTTCGAGGTGTCTCGCGACAGGTTCCAGCGACAGCCCGGGGTCTCGCCCCCGGTGTCCATAGACCAGCTGCACCCACCCTCGGCGTCCTCCGAAGCAAAGCGTTTCCACGAGCGAGCGGATCCGCACGTCATTCGGGATCGACCCATCGTCGGTGACCACGACGTCGGTATCGCCTCGCACCAGCACCCGGGTTCCTCGCGGCAGGGAATCGAGCGAGTCGAGGTTGGGGATGGCGTCGAGGCAGTCTTCCAGCGAGGGGGTTTCATCCGAGTCGTCCGCGAGAGTGGAGCACCAGCGGATGGTGTCTTCGGTGGAAACGGTCATGGCGAAGTCGGCCGTGCGGTGAGTGGCCGTCAGAGGAAGTGATCGGTGAGGTAAGGGAATAGAGGGTGTTGTTGTCGGACGTCAAGGCAATGGGAAAAGCGATCGACAGGGCGTTCCGGTGCCCCGGTTGATTGCCTATGATCGAAATTCTTTCGCTACACTCCGCTCACACCGCAGACTCCGCATATCATGCCGCACGAGCGTTCCTGGTCCGACCGAGAGTCTTCGTGAATCACGCGTCCCGTGGCTGGATTGGGCTGGAGTGCCGGGGGGTCCCGCTTGTGGCGCTGCCTGTGGTGCTGCTCGGGGCGTGTCTGGCGGCTGTCGGCTCGACGGCGATGGCAAAGGATGGTCCCACGATTCGATCCGTCGCGGTGGGTCTGGGGGGCTGGGTCAAGGCGGGCAAGTGGGCGCCGGTACGGGTCGAAGTCGATGGAGTGGGGTCGAGCGGTTCGCTGAGGCTGGTGCTGACGACATCGGATCCCTCGGAACGGACCGCGGCCTTTGAGTCTCCGGCGGTCGAGTTGACGACGGGGCGTCGCGCCCGGCTGGTTGGCTGGTTCCAACCCGGTCGGCTGGGCGGCGACCTGGGGGTATCGATCGAATTGGACGGTGTGCGGGTCGATCGTCGCACGATTACGATGGCGAGCGTACCCCGGCGTCCGTTCAGCTGGCGTATGCGTGTCGGCGATACGGTGGTTTCGGGAGGTGTTGACCGGATCGAGATCCCGGTGCGTGCCGGCCAGACGGTGGTCTTCCGCAACGGCGACCCTCATGCGGCTCACGGCCTCGTAGTCCCCGGCGGTCCGATCGCGGGCATGCGTGAGACGACCGGATCGCTTGGCGGGCTGGTGGATCCGCTGTCCGAGTCGGCCCTCTCGGCGGGCTCCGCGCTGCCGGAGGTGGCTCGATTCAAGGTCACCGGCGAGTTGTCTGAAGCGGTCCCGTTTCACGGACAAAGCACCGGCTGGGCTCTCTCGGGCCGCTTCATCCCGGGCGATTCGAAGCGATCCGACGCGGCGGCCGGGTCTGCGGTGATCGAAGTCGTCTTCGAGGGGAGCCCGGTGGTCTTGAGCCAGGCTGAGACGCTGTGGATCTCGTGGGGCGGAGCGGCTGGGATGGACGTATCGGGCGCCGAGCGCAGCGTGAACCGTAGGGTCGAATCGGATCGTCGCGCGGTTGCCTGGTCGGGGTCGTCGCGGCGGATCGAACGGGTCATCGATCTTGACGCGATCGACGCGATCGTGATGGCGGCAGGTGAGGAGTATGCGATCGACGAGTCGGACAGCCGTGCGTTGTCCGAGTGGGTGGCGGCGGGTGGTCAACTGGTGCTGTCGGTGGGATCCCAGCGGGCGGCGTGGGTTCGCAGTCCGTTGGCGAGCTGGGTTCCGATCACAGCCCGCGGCGACCGGCAGGTCAGTGACAGTGATCTACGGGGCCTGGAGACTCTGGCGACGGCCGGAGAGCGGATTCCGTTCCAGGGCCGTGTGAGCGGCACGCTGCTGGGCCTGCGAGATGGCCGCACGTCGGTTGCCTCTCTGAGTGGTCCTCTGGTCGGCGAGTCGGCCTGGGGTTTCGGCCGCGTGACGATGCTCGCCGTCGACATCGACCGTCAGCCGCTGGCCCGCTGGGCGGATCTGCCTCGGCTGGTGGAACGCCTGGTCGAGGGATCCGGTGTCGACGAGCCGTTGGCGGCGGGTGACGGCTCGAGATCGAATCGCGGCACCGGCGGTGCCCTGGTCTACTCGGGCATCTCGGACCTCAAGACCCAGTTGCACGGAGTGCAGGACGAATTCCAGGAGGTGAATCGGCTGGGGATCTGGCAGGTCTTCCTGCTGGTGATCGTGGTGCTGTTGCTGGTGGGCCCGGTCGATTTCGTCGTGGTCCGCCACCTGCTGAGGCGGCCACGGGCCACCTGGGTGACGCTGCCGCTGATCCTCGTCGCCTCGACCAGCCTGGTCGTGTGGAGCGGGACTTCGCTCAGTGGTCCGGAAGTCCTGGTCAATCAGCTCGACATCATCGACCTCGACACGCTCGAAGGGCATGTCGCAGGCCGGAGCTGGGTGACGATTTATTCGGGGCAGAGCCAGAGGCTGCGGATTGAGGCCCGGCCTCCCAGCTGGCTGCGTGGCCAACAGAATCACCTGGAAACGGATTGCCGGTTGGGTTGGAGTGGTGTGCCGGAGGTGACATTCGGAGGGATGCACCGGGACGGTCGGCGTCTGCTCGAAGAGCCGGATTACCGCGTGAGGACCGGTTCTGTGGAGACGGCGATCGACGATTTGCCCGTGGCGGTTTCCTCAACCCGGACACTCTCGGCCGCCTGGCAGGGGTCTCGGGCAACAGACCTCGTGTCGGTATCGCTGCAGAGCAGTGGGGTGGGTCAGCTGACGGGTGAATTGAGTCACAAGCTGCCCGGCTCGATCGACGACTGGTTGATTGCCTTTGGGAGTCGTGTCTACATGCCGCGTTCGTCGGAGGGCCGCAGTGGGTCGTGGGCGTCGGGGACGACCTTGGAGCTGGAGGGTGCCGACGTTCGCAACGAGTCTCTGAAGCGGTACCTGACCCGCACGACCACTTTGAAGGTGGCCCGACGCCAGGGCTTTGGCAGCGACGTGTTGACCGTGGCCGGGCAGTACGAACCTCTGAACCGCGATCCGTTTGATTGGCTCGAGACTCTGACGTTTCACCGTGCTGCGGGCGGCAGCGGTTTCACCGGCCTCGAGAACCGTGACCTCGCCGCACTGGACCTCTCGCAACTGATCACGCTCGACCGCGCCGTGCTGATCGGCCGGCTGGTCGTCTCAGGTGCCGGGTCGGGGCAGGGGTCCGGTGGGACCGAATTGTTGATCAAAGGCCCGGGGGTCAAGTCGTCGGGGAGTCGCCAGGTGACGTTCATCCGCATGGTGCTGCGGGTTGTGAGTCAGCGGCTGCGGCCGAACCAGACGTTTGTGGATCCTGACAAGGCTCCTGCAAAGTGACGTACGATTGTTGCAGGACATGGAATCCAGTTGAGACTGACGCGAGGGGACTGAGGTGATCACCACTCGGAAACTGACCAAGCAGTACGGCGACCTGATCGCCGTGAACAACCTCGATCTGGACCTGGCCGAGGGCGACGTGTTCGGCTTCATCGGTCCCAACGGATCGGGCAAGACGACGACGATGCGGATGATTGCCACTCTGTTGAATCCGACTCACGGCGAAGCCTACGTCTGCGGCAAGTCGATCTACACCGATCCGGCGGAGATCCGTCGGATGGTCGGGTACATGCCCGACTTCTTCGGTGTCTACGACGACATGACCGTGATCGAGTACCTCGAGTTCTTCGCCGCGACCTACCGGATCGATGCGCACGCGCGTCGCGGGATCTGCGAGGAGAAGCTTGAGTTGGTCGACATGTCGTTCAAGCGAGACGCGATGGTCAACCAGCTCTCTCGCGGCCAGACCCAGCGGATCGGCCTGGCCCGGGTTTTGTTGCACGATCCTCAGGTGTTGCTGCTCGACGAGCCGGCCAGCGGCCTGGATCCGCGGGCCCGGATCGAGATCCGCACGCTGCTGAAGCGGCTGGGTGAATTGAAGAAGACGGTGGTGGTCAGCAGCCACATCCTGCCCGAGTTGGCCGATGTCTGCACCCGGGTGGGGATGATCGAGAAGGGGCACCTGATCGTCGACGGCAACGTCGAGGAAGTGATGAGGAAGGCTCGTGAACGGTTAATCCTGCACGTGAGGATTCAGCCGGGTTTGGGGTCGGTTGAGACTCATGCGGCGGCGACCGACAAGGCGGCGGCGCTGATCGAGCAGGCCGACGAGGTGGATACGGTGACGATCGAGAAGGGCACGATCCTGGCCACGCTGGTCGCCGACATCGAGGACTACACGGCGTTGCCGACGATGTTGTTCGAGCGAGGGTTTCGGATCGAGATGTTCCGCGAGGAGGATGTCAATCTCGAGACCGCCTTCATGCACCTCACGAAGGGATTGGTGCAGTAGGCCCGTAGTCGGGTGAGGCGGGGTGAGGTGGGATGAGGCGGGATGAGGCGGAGACATGGGTGAGGGGTTTCTGGGCTACGACACATCGGTGATGCTCGACGTGGTTGTTGTGGCATTGGTGGTGGTTATACCGCTATTGATGTTGAGCCTGTGCCAGGTCCGTTTTGGTCAGCGGTATCGGGTTCATCGTCGGCTGCAGCTGACTCTGGGAGCGGTGCTGCTGGTGGCGGTGTCGCTGTTTGAAATCGACATGCGTCTGCACGGCGGTTTCTGGGCGATGTCGCAGAACCACTCGAGGGCGATGCACGTGTTGCTGTACGTGCACCTGTTCTTTGCGATTTCGACGGTCGTGTTGTGGGCTGCGACGATCGGCCTGGCGTTGCGGCGCTTTGAGAGTCCGCCTCAGCCGGGGGCTCACAGCCGGTTGCATCGCCGCCTGGGCTGGTTGTCGACTCTCGACATCACCGCCACGTCCATCACCGGCCTGCTGGTCTATTACTACGGCTTTGTGGTCGAAGTCGTTGCGGGTTGAGCGTCGTGAGGGGTCGAGGCGTTCTGCCCGGATCGGCCGTGTGGCGCGACGGGGGTTGCGCCGGCGTGGCCCTGCTCGAATCTCAGCAGCTGTTCACCGAGCACGCGGAGCTGCCGGTTGATGTCTTCGTGGTTTTGTTCGAGACCGCTGGAGACGAGAGTCACGATGCCCAGCAGCAGCAGCATTTGCCCGCCGGTGGCGATCAGCCATGCGGTGGGGGTGTTCAGTGGAGCATGTCCGAACCCGTTCCAGACGATCAGTGCTCCTCCGGCGGTCAGGCCGAGTACTCCGACATAGGCCAGCAGTTGTCCCCAGAGCGAGGTGGAGTGGGTCAGGGCGTTGGTGGTGACGCCTGGCGGGAGTGCAGCGGCGGCCTCGGGCTCATCGACCGGCCCGGAGCTTGCCGGTTCGGTGGCTGCGGGAGTGTCTGGTTGAGCGGCTGGTTGAGTGTCTGGTTGAGTGTCTGGTTGAGTGTCTGGTTGAGTGTCTGGTTGAGCGGCTGGGGGTTGGGGGTCATCGGAGAAGTTGGCCAGTGTGGCGGCGACTTGGGCGAGCGGGTCAATGGGAGGTGGGCGGTTCGTGTCGGCTGTCGGCTTGGTGCGGGAGCGTTTTGTCTTGGGTTGTGGCGGGGTGGGTTGAGTGGTCTTCGCGTCGTGCTGTGTCGCCTGGCCGTCGGCCTGTTTCCTGTGTTTCGAGTGTGCGGAGTCGACGCGGTATTGAGGTCTTGAGGTGTCGGCGATTTTCCGGGTTTTCCGGGTTTGATTGGCTGTCTGGGATTCCGGCGGCGTATCGGCATCCGGCGGCGTCAGATCCAGCGGGTTGTCGGCATTCCAGCTCTCCAGCAGTTGTCGAGCCTGTTGGGAGGCGGTGTTTGGTTCGGGCGGATCGACCAGCGCATTCCCACATCGCGGGCAGGCCGAGGGCTTGCTATCGGAGTCGGGGCCCGCGAGGGCCTGACACGTCGCGCACCACATTGAGGTGATCTGCGTCGAGGAGTGAGCTGGGGGGCCGACATTCTAGGAATGCGGTAGCTCGACGCAAGATCGGTTCCTCGCCGCCGACCTAGGTAAAGAACTCGCGGGCCTCTTCCATGAACTCCGGCTCGAGCGTTCTCATTTCTCCCACGGCATCTCCGAGAGCGACCGAGGTGATCTGAGTGCCTCTCAGCGAGACCATTTGACCGAAGCGTCCTTCGTGAGCCAGTCGCGCGGCGTGGACTCCGAGTCGTGTGCCGAGCACACGGTCGTAGGCACTGGGTGCGCCTCCCCGTTGCAGGTGTCCCAGCGTCACGACGCGGGTTTCGATCCCGGTCCGCCGTTCGATCAGCTCGGCGACGATCTCACCGACTCCACCGAGCTTGACGTGTCCGAACTCGTCGAGTTCTGCGTCCTGGGTGACGAGTCCATCGGCAGAAGGCAACTCGACTCCTTCGCTGACGATCACGATCCCGTACATCTTGCCGTCCTGGCGTCGTCGCTTGAGCAGTTCGCACATGTAGTCGAGGTCGGGCTTTTCTTCGGGGATCAGGAAGTAGTCGGCTGCGGTGGAGACACCCGAGAAGCAGGTGATCCAGCCGGCGTGGCGACCCATGGTCTCGATCACCATCACGCGTCGATGCGATTCGGCGGTGGTTCTGAGTCGATCGACGGCTTCCATGACGACATTGATCGAGGTATCGAAGCCGAAGGTGACATCGGTACTGGAGAGGTCGTTGTCGATGGTCTTGGGGATGCCGATGGTGTTGATGCCGTGTTCGGAGTTGAGTCGATGGGCGACCCCGAGCGTGTCGTCGCCTCCGATGGCGATCAGGGCATCGACTCCGGACGATTGAATGGTCTCGAGCACCTTGCCGATGCCGGCATCGTCCTTGAAGGGGTTGGTGCGCGATGAGCCGAGGATCGTGCCTCCTCGGGCGATGATGTCATCGGTGCCTTCGGCGGTGAGCTCGACGGAGTTGTTTTCGACGAGTCCGCGCCAGCCTTCGAGGAAGCCGATGGTGGTGCCTCCGCGATTGGCGTTGGTGCGGACCACGGCACGGATGACCGCATTCAGGCCCGGGCAATCTCCTCCGCCGGTCAAGGCTCCGATCTTCATCGTCGTGGTTCCATCAGCATGTCGGTGTCAGTCGGTTCAGAGCAGTTCGCGTTCGATGAACCCGGTATCGACCTGGCCCTCGACGAACGCCGTGTGGTTGAAGATCCGCCTCAGCAGCGGAATGGTGGTGTGGATGCCCTCGACCCGGAACTCCTCCAGTGCCCGTCTCATGCAACGGATGGCTTCGGCTCGAGTGGGCCGGTGGACGATCAGCTTGCCGATCAGCGAGTCGTAGTAGGGAGGGACGCGGTAGCCGGCGTGGACATGAGAGTCGAAGCGGATGCCTCGTCCTCCCGGCACCCTCAGCTCGGTGATCGTCCCGGGCGAGCCCCGAAAGTCGTGCTCGGGATCCTCGGCGTTGATCCTCACCTCGATCGACGAACCCTGGCAGGGGATGTTGCGTTGCGAAAAGTCCAGTTCCAGGCCGGCTGAGATTCTCAATTGCTGTTCGATCAGGTCGATGCCGGTGACCTGTTCGGTGACGGGGTGTTCGACCTGGATCCGGGCATTGACTTCGATGAAGTAGAACTGGTGTTGTTGATCGACGAGGAATTCGACGGTTCCGGCGTTGGTATATCCGGCGACCTGGACCAGCCGGATCGCGGCCTTGCAGATGTCCTCGCGGACGGCCTGGGGCAGGTTGGGTGCGGGAGTTTCTTCGACGAGTTTCTGATGCCGTCGTTGCAGGCTGCAGTCTCGTTCCCACAGGTGCACGGCGTTTCCGTGCGAGTCGACGAGGATCTGCACTTCGACGTGGCGAGCGTTCTCGATGTACTTCTCGAGATAGACTCCGGAGTTGTTGAAGGCTTTTTCCGCTTCGGCGGCGGCTGCGGCGAGTCCGCTTTTCAGTGAGATGTCGTTGCGGGCGACCCGCATGCCCTTGCCACCGCCTCCGGCAGTCGCCTTGACCAACACCGGATACCCGATCTCCTCGGCCACCCGCAACGCCTCCGACTCCTTCTCGATCAGCCCCTCGCTACCGGGCACCGTGTGCACCTTGGCGTCTCGAGCGATCCCCCGAGCGGTGACCTTGTCTCCCAGTTGTCTCATGGCCTCGTGAGGCGGCCCGATGAACTCGATCTTGCAGCTGCGACAGACCTCGGCAAAGTGGGCGTTTTCGGCCAGGAACCCGTAACCGGGGTGGATCGCCTGCACGTTGCCGATTTCGGCGGCACTGATGATCCGGTTGATCATCAGGTAACTCTCGGCCGAAGTGTTGCCTCCAATGCAGTACGCCTCGTCGGCAAGCTCCAGGTAGCTGGCGCCGCGGTCGGCCTCGCTGAAGACCGCCACCGTCTCGATCCCCAGCTCGCGGCAGGTGCGGATGATCCGCAGGGCGATCTCGCCGCGATTGGCGACCAGGATGCGCTGGAACATGAGATGTCAGTCGAGGCAAGGGGCTGGGTGAGGTGTATTGTGCCGCGGTGCGGTGCTGTGGTGTGGGTTTCAGGCGGGTTGAATGCGGAAGAGTGGCTGTCCGAATTCGACGGCGTCTCCGTTTTCGACGAGCACTTCGACGATGGTCCCGGCGGTTTCGGCTGGGATTTGATTGAAGACTTTCATGGCTTCGACGATGCAGACAATCGTCTCGGGCGTGACCGCCTGTCCGATTTTTACAAACGGCGGGTCATCGGGAGTGGCGGCGGCGTAGAAGGTCCCGACGGTGGGTGCGTTGATGGTCGGCAGTTGCGACTCGGCCTGCTGGTTCGGGTCATCGGGATCGGCACCGGAGGGTGTACCGGGGTTGGCGGGCGGGATGACGGGGACCGTTTCGGTCGGTCCTCTCCGCAGTTTCCAACTCTGGTCACCCTGCGTCAGGCTGATTTCGCTCAGCCCGTGCTCGTCCATCAGGGCAACCAGCTCCTTGATCTTGTCGACGTCGAAAGACGGTTCGTCTGCCATCGGCGAGTGTTCCGCAACGGGAGAGGTCGGTGAGGGATTGTGTGAGTGGTCGCGGTCGTGTTTATGTTTGTGTTACGGGGGGTCCGGGTCAGTCGATGTTCACCCGGGCATCTTCGAATCGCTTGGGGACGCTGGTGAGCACTTCGTGGCCATCTCGAGTCACCAGCACATCATCTTCGATCCTGACGCCGCCCCAACCGGGGAGATAGATGCCCGGTTCGACGGTGATCACCATTCCGGGTTCCAGGCGGCCTTCGGCCACCGGGCTGAATCGAGGTTCTTCATGGATATCCAGTCCGATGCCGTGCCCGAGTCCGTGGCCGAAGAACTTGCCGTAGCCGGCGTTTTCGATGACACGCCGAGCGGCCCGGTCGACGGACTGGAACGACGCGCCGGGCCGGATCGCCTTGATGCCCTGCCGTTGGGCATTCAACACGACCCCATGAATTTTCTCAAGTTTCGGCGGAGTCTTTCTGGTGACGAGGACTCGGGTGAGGTCACTCCGATAGCCTCCGGTCGTCCTGGCTCCCCAGTCGATGAGTACGAAGGGGGCCTCGCCGATGCGGGTGGATCCGGGTCGAGCGTGCGGGAGTGCGGCTCGGGGGCCCACGGCCACGATCGGCTCGAACGCCGGCCCCTCGGCCCCGAATCTCCGCATCAGGTGTTCGAGTTCGTGAGCCACCTGGAGTTCGGTCTTGTCGGCTTCGAGCACCGCGGCCATGGCGGCGAAGCCGCGTTCGGCCTGGCGGACCGCCTGCCGGATTTCGGCGATTTCACCGGCATCCTTGATCGCCCTGAGCTGGTTGACGACGGTGTCGACGGAGACGAGTTGTGTGGATTTCCGACTGCTGGCGACGGCATCTGAGATGTTTTGCCAGGTGGCCATGCTGGTCGAGTGGGCTTCGAGGCCCAGTGATTCGAGCTTTGCGGCCTTGACGACCTGTGCGACGGCCGAGTGCATGCTGCGGCGTGCGTCGCGGATTTCGACATCCAGCCCGGCACATTCCTCGGAAATCTGCACCGTATACCGGGTATCGCTGATCAGCACCGCCAGCTTAGGTCCGACCAGCAGATAGCTGCTGTCGCCGGTGAACCCGGTCAGCCAGGTCACATTCGTTTCGTCGGTGACCAGCACCGCCGGCAGCCCGAGTTTCCGGATCCGGGCGATCAATCTGCTGCGTCGGCGGCTGAAACGGGCCTGGGTCATGGAGCGGTGCTGGAGTGGGGGGAGGAGATGGTGTGGCTGCGGTGTGGCTGCGGTGTGGTGGCAGGGCAATCGGCCATCGTAGCGAACAGCGGACACGGCGAATACCGTCACCGGCTGGCTGCTTGTGGTGTCACGCGGTGAGTATGATGGGGGTTGGGAAACGGGCAGGTGAGTTGGGAGTCGCGATGATTCTGGACGACTTGAAGGACCTGCTACGGCGGGGTGATGAGGGGTCTTGGGGTGAGTCCGAGTGGTCCTCTGCGCTGCGGCGGTTGTCGGGAGCGGCGACTGCGGCGGGTGGTTCAGAAGAGAATCCGACGGCCGAGCTCGAGTCGGCTCGAGTGGATCTCGATCGGCTGGCCCGCTGCGGATATCCGGAGGTGGTGTATTCGGAGGGAAAGACGGCCGAGTCGGTTGTGGAGATCTTCGAGGCGTTGTCGGAGGCGGGCCAGGACTGCCTGGCGACTCGAGTCGAGTCGTTTCAGGGCGAGGCGTTACTGGCTCGGTTTCCCGAGGCCGAGTGGAATCGCGTGGCGAGATGCGTACGGTGGAACCGGGACGAGGGTCCGGCGATCCGGGGCCGGGTGCTGGTGTTGACGGCGGGCACGAGTGACCGGGTGGTGGCCGAGGAGGCGATCGAAACCTTGCGGTGGATGCGTTGTGGTGTTGAGAAGATCGAGGACGTCGGAGTGGCGGGTCCTCATCGGCTGCTCGAGCAGCGTGACCGCCTGGGTTGGGCTGACGCGATCGTGGTGGTCGCGGGGATGGAGGGTGCGTTGCCGAGCGTGGTGGGGGGCTGGGTGTCGTGCCCGGTGGTGGCGGTTCCGACCAGCGTCGGCTACGGAGCGGCCCTGGGCGGCCTGGCCGCTCTGCTGGGGATGCTCAACAGTTGCGCCGCGAACGTGACGGTGGTGAACATCGACGCGGGGTTCAAGGCCGGTTTCGTGGCCGGTCTGATCGCTCGGGCCTCCGGTGCAAGGGCGGAGTGAGCGGGGAGTGAGCATGGAGTTGATCACCGGCGAGCCACCGATTCCTCAGCGGCCCTCAGCGGGTCACAAGGGGACGTTCGGCCAGGCGTTGATCTGTGCCGGGAGCCCGGGGATGAGTGGTGCCGCGGCGTTGGCCGGGCTGGGTGCTCTGAGATCGGGAGCCGGTCTGGTGCGGTTGGCGGTTCCCTCGGGACTGGTCCCGGTGGTGGCGGCTCTGGAGCCATCCTACCTGCTGCTGGGATTATCTGAGGACGCTGAGGGTCGTGTGGGCGAGGGTGCGGAGGTGGAGTTGCGCGAGGCGGCGGGTCGGGCGACAGCGATGGCGATGGGGCCTGGCTGGGGTCGCAGCGAGTTCCTGGATCAGCTGGCGGCATCGTTGTACGAGACCCTGGAGTGTCCGCTGCTGGTCGACGCCGATGCGCTGAATGCTCTGGCGGCGGCGGGCACACTGGAGCCGGGTTGTTCGCCGGCGGCGGGCCGCGTGTTGACTCCTCATCCGGGCGAAATGGCGCGGTTGCTTGGTGGTGAGGTTTCGAGCGTGGAGTCGGATCGAGAGGGAGTGGCTGGGGAGTTGGCGTTGCGCAGCGGTGCGGTGGTGGTGTTGAAGGGACCGGGCACGGTGATCACCGACGGTCGGCGGCTGGTCGTCAATTCCACCGGCAACAGCGGGCTGGCGACCGGAGGCAGCGGGGACGTGCTGAGTGGGCTGGTGACGGGGTTGCTGGCCCGGGGCATGAGTCCCTTTGAGGCGTCGTGGTTGGGAGTCTACCTGCACGGCTTGGCGGCCGACCTGGCGGTGGTTGAGCTTGGCGAATCGGCCCTGATCGCCTCGGACCTGCCCGACTGGATCCCCGCGGCCTTTGGAGTTGCGGAAGCCGGAGGGGTTGTCGAGGTCGATTCGGGCGAGAATTGACGGTCGGAAACGGAGGTCCCTATCATGGCCCGGTTCCTGCCGGGTACCGTTGTGCCATCGGCCGACGCGTTTCCTGGGCATTCCTGACCATGTTTTCCCGTCTGGCCGCCATCGTTGTTCGCTTCTGGGGGGTGTGGCTGGCCGGTTGGGTGCTGTTGCTGCTGGCCAGTTCCTGGGCCGCTCCCGCGCTGGACGACGTGGTCACGTCGGGAGAATTCGCCTTCCTGCCCCAGGATGCTCCGAGCCGTCGCGGCGAGGATCTGTTTGAACGGGCCTGGGGTGAGACGGTTCCCAGCCGCGTGGTGATCGTGGTCAGCTGCAAGGCCGAAGGCGATCGGCTCAACCAGGACGACCGGCGATTCATCGACGAGGTGCTTGCCGGGGCGCTGGTGGAATTGGCCGAGTCGTTGGGGGGATTGGCCAAGGAGGGTGAGGGGCAGGAGGCGGAGCAGCAGGACAAGCAGCAGGACAAGCAGCAGGACGAGGACTCGGGAGCGACCGGCGTGGGTGCAGGTCGAGTGGCGCTCAGGCCGCGTTCGTTGATCAACGACGTGCGGACTTTCACCGATCGCAAGATCGGCAAGTTGCTCGAGAGTAGTGACGGCCGCGCGTCGTTGGTGATTGTCGAGTTGACCACCGAGTTCCTGAACCGGGAAAACCGCGAGACGATTGATGCGATCGAGCGGTTGATCCGCAACGAGGTGGGTCAGCCCCCCGGGACACTCTGGTCGTCGGAGAGACCGGCGTGGCAGCGAGCGGGCCTGCGGCCGGGGCTCATCCAGCAGCGATTGGGGGTCGCGACCAGCGGCGAAGCGACGGTCGGCCGCGACATGTTGCGGGCCAGCGACGAGAGCGCCGAGGCGACGGAGTTCTGGACGGTCGTGCTGGTGATCATCCTGCTGGTGTTGCTGTACCGGGCTCCGGTGGTGGCGTTGATTCCGATGTTGACCGTGGCGATGGCGGTTCAGATCGCGATGAGCCTGCTGCAGTTGGGGGCCTTGTGGGGCATCGTCAGCCTGTTCCGCGGCATCGAGGTCTACGTGACGGTGCTGTGTTATGGAGCGGGAGTGGACTACTGCTTCTTCCTGATCGCTCGATACCGCGAGGAGTTGGCGACGGCGGAGACCGAGGGGGCCGGTGCGCAGGTCTCGTTTCCCAGCGTGTTGCAGCGGGCGCTCTCGCGGGTCGGCGCCACGTTGACGGCGAGTGCCGGGACGGTGATCTGCGGGATCGGCATGATGGTCTTTGCGGAGTTCGGCAAGTTCCGCCAGGCCGGTGTCGGCATCTCATTCGGACTGGCCGTGGTGTTGGCCGCATCGCTGACGTTTACTCCGACCCTGTTGCGTCTGGCCGACCGCTGGGTGTTCTGGCCGCGGCGGCCTGGAGGCGGGGGCGGGCGACGCGCCGGCTGGGTCGCCACCAACGATCCTCTGGGACGATGGATCCGCAGCAATCCGATCCAGGCCGGCTGGAACCGCCTGGCCGCGGCCCTGGTCCGCTACCCGGCAACGATCTGGGTCTGCAGCGTGCTGATGATGGCACCGTTTGCCGCCTGGGGCGTCATGAACTACACGTCGCTCAGCTACGGACTGCTCTCGGAACTGCCCCAGGACAACGCCAGCGTGCGGGGTGCCGTGGAGGTGCAAAAGCACTTCCCGGCCGGCAACGCCGGACCGGTGACGCTGCTGCTGGAGAACGACTCGATGGACTTCGGCTCATCCGAGGGCCGCGAATTCATCACCGGGCTGACCGCGTTCCTTGAGGAGCAGCAGGACCGGTTGAAGTTGGCCGACGTCCGTAGTCTTACCAGACCCTACGGCCTCTCGGATGACAGCGACCCGACCGGGAACCGGATCGAACGCCGGATCCGGCGGCGGCGGATCCGGCAGCACTACGTGGCCGAACTGGTTTCCGACCTGGCAACGGGCTCGACAGATGACGAGCCGGCCGAACCCGACGCCTGGGTGACTCGTGTCGATGTCGTCTGCGTGGAGGACCCGTTCTCGCGCGGCAGCATCCGTCAACTCAGCGACCTGGAGGCTGCGGTCCGCGGCCACATTGCGACGAGTCGTCAGGCGTTCGAACAGGAATCGGCCGAGGACGGGGAGGAGGGGGATGAGGGGGA
>Ga0066376_10001768_pt1 | contig 20724 bp, 21 predicted proteins | sample Knorr_S15_td_Bot_FD_77009 | JGI IMG/M metagenome (GOLD analysis project Ga0066376, IMG submission 77009) | Marine microbial communities from Southern Atlantic Ocean transect - Knorr_S15_td_Bottom_ad_5009_LV_A | ecosystem: Environmental > Aquatic > Marine > Oceanic | place: Southern Atlantic...
CCCCAAGACCCGTTCGTCCTGAGCTCCGTCGAAGGGCGCGCAACAGTCAGGTTTTGCCCGGTGGTCCTTGGCTTACCCCTAGCGGGTGGTTCGACGGGGCTCACCACGAACGGATAGCTCGGCGTGAGAATAATATTCCATTTTTGCGCCTGGAATTACGCTGGACACCAACCCAAAGCCGAAGGCCCTAAACCGGTTGTACCGGCCGGCCTAGGACTAGCGGGTTTTTGACGCTAGAGGGACGGCCAGAGAGGCGCGAGGGGTGTCGCCCAGGCTGCGGGCGATGTGTCCGTGGCCTTCCAGGTCCTCGGCCACCAGGATGTCGCCCGGTTCCATCTGGCACTTGGTCCCATCGGCGCACTCGAACTCGGCCGTGCCTGACAGGTTGACCACGTACTGCAGCCGGGGGGCGTTGTGGTAGTCGGAGAATGACGGGGACGGGCGCAGGCCCAGGGTGATGTCGCCGGAACCCACCTTGTTGACTATGTTGGCCATCTCTTCCGCGGTGACATCCTCGAAATGGGACTCGCCGTCGTCTCCGGAAAATACTCGTATTATTTTCATATGAAACCTACTCTAAAAAAATTATTGAATGTTGTGCCTGGAACCGTGACTGATCGCCGCCAAACGCCGAAGGCCCTAGATCCGACTTAGTCGGCGGCGGCTAGGGGCACTGCTAGGATAAATCGCTGGCCTTCGCCCAGGCCCCGGGCGATATGGCCGTGGCCGGTCAGGTCCTCGGCCACCAGGATGTCTCCGGGACCCAGTTGGCGTTTCTCACCGTCGGCGGTCTCGTACTCTCCGGTGCCCAGCAGGTGCAGCACATACTGCCGGCGGGGCGCCGTGTGGTAATCGGAGAAAGACGGAGACTGGCGTTCGTTCAGTTGGATGTCTCCCTCGCCCAACCGTCCGGCGATCTTCACCATCTCCTCAGGGGTGACGTCCTCGAAGTGGGACTCGCCGTCGTCTCCTGAGAACACTCGAACTATCTTCATTTAGCAACCTTTTTTGAAATCTTATTCAGTTCCTGTGCGTGGAATCACGGTTGGTAACAACCAAACGCCGGAGGCCCTAGGTCCGACTTAGTCGGCGGCCAAAGGCACGGTGCAGGTGATGCCGGGGCCGTCGCCGATGGTCTTGGTGGTGTGGCCTTGGCCGGTGGTGTCCTCGACCAGGCGGGCGTCGCCGGGGCCAAAGGTGTGGGTTGAGCCGTCGCCCAGACCGATCTCGATCCCGCCGGATATGCAGATCACGTACTGGCGGCGGGGGGCCGGGTGCCAGTCGATGAACCGGCCGGCCTCATTCTCCCTAAAGGTTATCGACGTGGTCTTGACCGCTTCGGCCAACTCGGGGTGGTCGGCCAGGCTGGTCTCCTCGATGTGGGTCTGGCCGTCGTCCCCGGTGTACATTCGGTAGATTCCCATGGTTATTCTCCCTTGGTGGATATTGATCTTTATGCCAGGGGTATGACTGCGGTGATGCTGGGTTCGCCGCCGGGCACTAGAGTCGTGTGGCCCTTGCCGGTGGTGTCCTCCACCAGCCGGGCGTCGCCGGGCATGAACCGGTGGGTGGCGCCGTCTTCCAGACCGACGTCAACGATGCCGGAAAGTGAGATGATGTACTGCCTTCTGGGCGCGGGGTGCCAGTCGATGAAGTGACCGGGGGCCCATTCCCGAAAGAAGATGTTCTGGGTTTCAGTGGCGGCGGTCAGTTCGGGATGGGATGCGATGTCCAGTTCATCGATCTGACTCTTGCCGTCGCTGTTGGTGTACAACCTGAATATGCCCATGAAACATTCTCCTCCAGCGTCGCCGGGTTCTGTTGCCGCGGGGATGGCGCATCGCGTCACGCCTGGCTTCGGGCAACACTTTAATGCCTGGCGAGGGTTTGGGCAATATCTAAGCGGGAAATGAGACCGGCCGACTCAGGAACACGGGCGCATAGAGCCAGCCTTCCAGGCGGGCCGTGGCCAGTTCGTTCTCATCTGGGCTGGGGGTACCGCCGCGCTTGGTGGCATCGCCGGGCCCGTCTTGGGGCCGCCGGAACAGGGCCTGGTCTCTTGACCAGAGACAGGCGGCGACAGCGGCAACCACCGAGTCCAGGCAGTCGTCGTTGCCGATGCAGCAGTCGCTGAATCGGGTCAGGTTGGGAATCGTTACTCCGGAACGGCTTTCCAGGCCGTCCAGTATCTGCCGCCTCAATTCGAAGGGTTTTTGTCCCTTCTTGTATCCCTTGAATGGCAGGCCGAAGGCCCGGAGCGCCGCGCCCGGCATGGACTCAAGCAGCACCGGCCCGGTGCGCCCGTTTTCGGGAAGGGGCGGCACCCGGCAGCCCGCCCGCCATAGCCCGTCCAGCATCTGCATGCCCCGGAAGGTCATGGGCACCATGTTGGGGTTGGTCTTATGGAGGCACGAGTAGCATTCGGGGAAATAGAGGTCTCCCCGGCGCAGGGGCTCGCCGTGGTCGGCCACGAAACTGTCCCGCAGCGCCATGAAATCGGCAAACTCCATGGCTGCGGTCGCTTCCCAGAGTTCGGGCATGGTCTCGGAGCCAGGCAACCACCGGCCGGCGAATTCTCTCGGAACGGAGAAGGGGAAGTCCAGGGCGGCCACTGTCGTGCCGGGCGTAGACGCTAATTGCTTGGCCAATTGGGCGCGGGGCGTGGACTCGCAGGACATCAGTTCAAGTACGCCGCCGCTCAGAACGCCCCGGGTCACCCAGGTGTTCTTGTCGGCCTGGGCGCCGCTGTAGTCCACGCCTAGGATAATGGTCTTGCCGGCCATGGGCGCTCCCTCCCTGGGGCTCAGTGCACCGGGGGCTATGTTAGAATGGGCCGGAATTTCCGCCGCTCCAGGTCATGCCTGCCTGTGGGCAAGACGCGCTGACATTGGGCGACAACTCTGTAACTAGAAAGGGTGCATCATGGACTTTACCACGAGAAGAGAAAGATACCGGGGCATACTGGCCGGCGACAAATGCGTCTACCCCGGATCGGTGTTCGACCCCATCTCGGCGCGCATCGCCGAGGACCTGGGATTCGAGGTCGGCATGTTCGCCGGTTCCATCGCGTCGGGGACCGTGCTGGGAGCGCCGGACCTGATTGTTCTGACACTCACCGAATTCGCCCAGCAGATCCACCGCATCTGCCGCGCCGGCGACCTGAGCCTGATGGTGGACGCCGACCACGGCTATGGCAACGCCCTGAACGTCATGCGTACGGTGGAGGAGCTGGAGACCGCCGGAGTGGCGGCGCTGACCATCGAGGACACCGTTCTGCCCCGTAGCTTTGGCGGCGGCGCGGACGCGGTGCTGCCCATCGAAGAGGGTGTGGGCAAGATGAAGGCGGCTTTGGCGGCAAGACGGGACCCCAACATGGTGGTGGCCGGACGGACCAGTTCTCTGCGGATAACCGACCTGGCCGACACCATCAAGCGGGTCAAGGCCTACGAGAAGGCCGGCGTGGACGCGGTGTTCCTGGCCGGCGCAACCACCAAGGCTGAGGTGGAAGCCGTGAGCTCGGAGATGAATATCCCGCTGCTCCTGGGCGGCACCACCGGCGAGCTGGCCGACAAGGAATACCTGGGCTCGGTTGGAGTGAGGGTTGCGCTACAGGGGCACCTGCCCTTCGCGGCCGCCATCAAGGCGACCTACGACACCCTGAAGGCCCTGCGCGACGGCGTGGCCCCAGCGGACCTGACACCCCAATTGGCCACCACGGCGCAGATCGACCAGTTCACCCGCAAGGCCGACTACGCCAAGTGGACGACGGACTTTCTCAGCTAACGGCCACGGGCTGAATTTTAGCCTGCAATTTAAAAGGACCGGGTCAGCATCAAACTGACCCGGTCCTTTTTGCTGAGGCTATTCGGTCAGAGCGATCAGCCGCTCTGCGTTTTTATAAGCCAGGTCGGCCTGGATAGATGGGTCGAACCGGCCGATGAAGGCCCGTCCGAACTCGGCCAATATCTGGCCGACCTCTTCGTCGTAACCCCAGACGATATCCCCCCGGTCCGTGCCCCACATGAACCGGCCGGGGTGGGCCTCGATCATGGACCGGTACAGGTCGTCCGCTTCATCCAGCAGCCGGTCCCATTCGGACCTCATCTCGGAGAGGAAAGCCGCCTTCTCGCCGAACCTGAATGTCTCCCCCACTTCGCCTGAGATGGCAAAGATGTCGTTGTAGGTGAAGTAAACGTTGGGATTGCGGTCCATCATGCCCTGGACGTAGGGACGAACGAAGTCTCCGTGGATTAAGAAAGTCACTTCAGGGAACCGCTGCAGGGCGATCTCCATGTTGTCCTGGTCGTCTGTCCCTGTGTGGAAATAGACCAATAGTTTTCCGTGATCCCTGATTACTTCGAAGTCCCCGGTGTAGACCACTCCGTCTGGTTTTGGATTTATCGACTCGGTAGGAGAGTCGCCGACCTCACCGAATCCCTTGAACAACCCAGGCCGAAGATCGAGCATCGCGTTCAGCAACTTCCCATCTAGGGTTGCGGACCCGTTGGCTGACGCTTGGATGAACGGAACGAAGAGGTCTGGGTATCGCTCCACGGCCCTGTAAGCAACTTCGATGGCGGGAGACACTATCTCCGGGAAAGCCGGAAAGAACGTGAAGGCCTTTATGCTGCCTTCGTTCTGCAAAGTGCAGGCGATCCGGTCGATGTTCATCGTCCGGCCGAGGAGTGGGCGTTGGTCTATTTCGATGGAGTCGTATTTGTCAGATTCAGCCCCCCTTGGCGCAACGTACCCGGTGTCGGTTTGTTCTCCGTATTGATCGTCGGGAAGTTGCGGTATGTGCAGGTGGAAGTCGATCAAAGGGCCCTGGTAATAAGAAGCCGGGAAGTTTGTCACCGGCGCTGTGCCGCATTCGGACGGCGTTAAAGCGGCGTCGATCCGTTTGGGCCATGCGGCGTTCCAAGCCGCTATCTCCCGCGTGTCGGAGAGACAAGCGTTTATCGACGACCGCTCTTGACTGGAAGGCGCTCGGCTGTCCAGGTCGATCAATAAACCCATCCCAACTCTGTCGGCCAGGCACCACATCAGTCCGGGAGATTCCAGAGCCTGGGTCAATATCGTCTTGGGCGTTGCCGCCGGAGCGGGTACGGCGGTTGGGCTGGGAGTTCCGGCGGACGTCTGTTGCTGGCCGGAAAGACAAGGGATGAGCAGGTCCATCTCTTCGGCCGTCGGTGTGCGATCGGCCAATTCAAATAGGGCCTGCATGCCCATCTTGCTGGTCAAACATGAAAATACTTCTGGTGAACTCAGCGCTTGGGCCATCAGATCGCCGGCGTCAAAGGTCTGCCCACCGACGGTGATATCACCGGAGGGCGCAACGATTGCCTCCGCGGTCTTCGGCGCGCCGCCGGCGTCGGACTGGCTGGCGGAGACCGCCGGTTCCGCTGTGGCTCTGGCCTCGGCCACCGTTGGGACCGGCGCGGTAGTCGCGGCAGCCGTCGAGCCGGCCGGCGCGCCGACGCTGGCTGATTGTGGGTCTGAGGCAACCCCGCAGCCGGCAATCAAGAGCAGGGTCACCGCCAAGGCGATGAGAGGAAGTATTTTTCTAACCATGATTCGAGGTTAAATTAGGTTCCGGCTACGTTCAAGTGCAGGTTACCGTCCGGGATATATCAGGCGTGGCTACAAGGGTGTGGACCAATCCCCCAAGGGCAGTGTTGCCATTAAGGCTCGACCGGCAGAGGATGGAACAAGGGAGAGCGCCAAAGTGGCAAGAGTTTTCCCAGGTGAAAGTATTTGAAAAAACCACGGTTCCCGCTTATCGGCGCGGTGTCGGTGTTATTCCTCATCCTCATCGGCTGCACGCAGCCGGACTTCCGGACTTTCAGCAACCCGGTGATGACCACCGAAGCGATGGAGGCTGAGCTGATTCGGTTGCATGCGCTGAATCTGACCGTCCCCAACGGGGGCGTCGATATCAGCCGTTACCCGATGTTGATGGGGGTTGATTCGCGGAATGGGAAGATGCTGGTGGAGAAATTCATCTGCTGGGACTCGTGTCCCGATGTGGGCATGGTGTTCCTGATGTACCAGAATGTGGAGTCCGCGAAAGCCTGCGCTGAAGCAGTGGTGGGCACTCCGATGTTCTCTCCTGCGTCCATCGGCGAGGATTACTGGGGTTCCCGGCCGGTTGTGGACTGGCTGGACCGGCCGGACCGGTATCCGGGGTGACCCCTGTTGCCCCGGAACTTGGGGCAACTTCACCGGCGGCGCGTTGTGCGGTACACTGCGGTGGACTAGAGAAGACCGGCCTGCGTCGTGCCTGGCTATAACGTGAGGCGGATTTACGACCGGCTTTGTTAAACATCTATCGTTAGGAGTATCGCCGTGAAGATCGCCTTGAATCACCTTCATTTCCGCAGCGGAGACCCCGACGCAGCCGCCAAGTGGTATTGCGACAATTTCGGCGCCGCCATCACCTCGGAGCGCCCTCTGTCCACCACCAAGTCCATCCAGCTCGAGTTGAACGGCGAGCACATGATGACCATCTCCGGCCGCGCCGAGGGCGAGGACCCCATCGCCGGGACCACCGAGCCCCGTTACGGCCTGGACCACTTTGGGTTCGAGACCGACGACCTGATGCAATTGTCGGAACGGTTGAAGAAGAACAACGTGAAGTTCAACTGCGAGCCCTGGACCATGCCTTCGGGCACCATGGTGGCTTTCGTAGTCGCCCCCGACGAAGTATCGGTGGAACTGATCCAACGCCCCACGGAGTAGGTAGCCAGCCACACGTTCGTCCTGAGCCCGTCGAAGGGCCGCTGTCTGGGCGCAGGCGTGGTTCGACGGGGCTCACCACGAACGGGGCGGGTGTGATGGCTGTCTCCAAAACCAGGCCGCTAATCTGGGGAGATGCCCTCAAAGATGTCATCGGGGACCGTCTCTCCGGATCCGACGTCCGGCCGGGCCCGGATGTAGTACTCCCGGCCGATGACCCAGGCGGCAACTTCCCTCGGCAACCGGTGGTAGGGCCAGGACGGCGCCACCTGCGTCCGGTGACAGATGATACAGGCCATCTTGGTCTCGAGATGGTCCGACACGTCCAACGTCAGGTGGATGTCCTCGGGCGGATTGCCGTGGGTCAGCTGCTCCGCGGTGGGCAGGGGAAAATCCTCTCCGGCCGCCCGCAGCCGGTTGGCCCATTCCAGCCGAAACCCCTGGGGACGAGCGCTGTAGAAGAGCCGCTGGGGCGTGTATGGCTTCAATCCGGCCGTTAGTTGCTCTGGAAATGCGGCTGGGTCCGAGGCCAGGTCGAAGGCCTTGGTGGCGTGCTTGGACACTGCGATGTGGTCCGGGTGGCCATATAGCCCGCCCGGCTCAAAGGTCAGCACGACTTGAGGCTGGAACTCCCTGATCTCCCTGACGAACCGCTCGACTATCACGTCTTCCGGGGCGTTGATGTAGGCCCGCGGATGGTTGTTGGCTTCCCACCCGGCCATGCCCGAGTCCCGGTAATCCAGCAAGGCGTGGCTCTCCAGACCCAGGGCTCTCACAGCGCAGGCAAGTTCGATGCGCCGTATCTCCCCCAGTGTCTCTCTGGTGGCGGAGCCTTCCTGCCGTATCTCCCCCTCTTCGCCCAAGGTGGTGGTCACCAGGCGCACCCGCCGGCCCTCCGCCACGTTGCGGGCCAGCAGTCCCCCCACGGGGAAAGCCTCATCATCAGGGTGGGCAAAGCAAGCCAAAAGGCGAAGTCCAGACATATTTCTTCCTAGTATCTAATCGAGGTTTTGAATTTCGGAGTAGTCTGCCACAGTCCGGCCCAGTAAACCCGGCTGCGCCGGCAGTTGCACTGCCTAGAAGCCGGCGGCTAGGCCGTCTCCCCTGGGATCGGCTGCGCCCAGCAGGACCTGACGCTCTCGGTCGATCACGATCAACTGGACCTTGCCGTCATAGACACCGGCGTTGCGGCGCACGACCTTGTGGCCCAGTTTCTCAAGACCCTTCACGGTTGCTTCCGGCATCTCCGGCTCAACGCGGAGTTCCATCTCCGTGGCGATGGTGGCTGGGTCGGAGCCAGGGTAGCTCCACCAGCGGGGAGCGTCCACCGCTTCCTGGGGGCCCATGCCAAAGTCCAACAGGTTGGTGATGATCTGGGCGCCCGACTGGGGTTGGAAATCGCCGCCGGGGGTGCCGCCCACGATGTGGGCCTTGCCGTCTCTCAGGGTCAGGTAGCAGTTCAGGGTGTGCATCGTGCGCTTGTTGGGGGCGAACTCATTGGGATGACCCGGCGCCAGGCTGAAACCGCGGCCGGCCCGGTTGTTGAAAAGTATCCCGGTGCCCCCGGCCATGAACCGGGACCCGAAGGCATGTGAGAGGCTGTGGACCCAAGAAACGGCATTGCCGGCGCCGTCGGCCACGCAGAAATAGGTGGTGTTGCCGTCGGTACGGGCCGATTCCAGGCCTGGGGACTCGCCGCCCACCCGGTCAAGGCTGATCTCGCCTCGCCGCCGGTCGGCGTATTCCTTGCTGATGACTTCGTCCAGGGGCCACTCGACCACTCGCGGGTCTCCGGCCAGCCGGTTTCGGTCGTCGTAGGCGATCTTCTTGGCCTCAACCATCAAATGGATGGCCTCCGGGTCGTCCGCACTCAGATGCGACAGATCAAAACCCTCGATCAGGTTCAGCATCTCAAGGTGGATGAAGCCTTGGGACGGGGGCCGCGTCTGGTAGACCATATCGCCGCGGTAGGTCGTGCCGATGGGGTCGTACACGTCAACCTCATGGTTGGCGAAATCTTCCGCGGTAAATAGGCCGCCGGCGTCGTTCAGGGCCTTCAGCATCTTCTGGGCCAGCTCCCCCTTGTAGAACTCGTCGGCCCCGCCCTGGGCGATGCGCCGCAGCGATCGGGCCAAGTCCTTGTTGACCAGCAGGTCCCCCTCCCCGGGAGTCCGTCCGCCGGCCAGGAGGACCTCGGCGGTGGATGGGAAGGCAGCCAGCCGGTCGGCGGTGCCGGCGAAATTCTCGGCGATCTTGGGCGGGATGGCGAAACCGTCCTCAGCGTAGCCGATGGCGGTGTCCAGTAGTTGGTCAAAGGGTTTGCTGCAGAAACGGCGGTGCACCTCTTCCCAAGCGGCAACCTCGCCCGGCACGCCCACTGAATGGGGCCCTTCCAATGGCATCATGGTTAGGCCTTGCTTGCGGTAGTGATCCGCGCTGGCGCCGGAGCCTGGAACCCCGCTACTGGTGATGCCGGTCACCTGGCCGTTGGTCGCTTCGTAGAGAAGGATGAACGAGTCTCCGCCGATGCCGCACATAGGCACCATGGTGACCGTCTCGGTGGCGGCCACGGCCAGCGCGGCGTCGAAGGCGTTACCTCCGTCTTGCAGCGCCTTGAGTCCGGCGGCGGCGGACAGGGGTGAGTTGGTGCAGACCATGCCGTTCTTGCCGTACACAACCTGCCGTGAGAGTCTTCCTGTGCTCATCTTAAAAACGCTCCCTCTGGCCGAGAAACACCTGTAAGTCCGCCTGTAATTCCGATAGACGGATGCCTGGAAGTGTACGTTTGGCATCTACGCCCAGTCAATGGCGTCAGGGGTATATGCGTTATAGCGTTCAGTCCGAATCTCTCCCTAGATAAAGGCCGATCGGCCGTTTGACAGCCCACAGGGGTGCATCTAAAATCCTGATCGTGGCATGCTCACTATCTTGAGAGAATCTGTGTCGAATCGGGAGGCCGGAATGGCTGAATTGCTAGGACTGGGTTGTTCTCACGGACCGATCATCCTCACTCCCCCGGAGGTCTGGCATAAGAGCCGGGAGCGCATATTCGGCCGGAACCCGAATTTCCAGGCGCCGCCCCAACTGATCGAAGAACTGGGCGAGGACAACGGCCTGACCCAGGACCGGCTGGACCAAAAGAAAGTGGTTGAAGCATTCCAGGTGATGCGGGACCGGCTTCACGAATGGAAGCCAGACGTCCTGATGATCATCGGCGACGACCAGGCCGAGAACTTCCAGCAGGACAACCTTCCGCCGTTCTGCCTCTACACGGGAAGCGAGGTGGACGGTTTCCCATTCCGCAATATGGGCGGGAGCGGCAACAGTTGGAACGCCGCCGCTGAGACCAAGTTCAGTTTCCAGTGTCCACAGGACTTCTCCAGAGACATGCGGAACTCCCTGATTCGGGACGGCATCGACATGGCGTCGTCCAGCAAGTTGAATGGCTGGGACTGGGGTCTGGCCCACGCCATCATCAACCCGCTGGTCTACCTGGACCCGGAAGGTGAGTTTCCCCTGCTGCCCCTCTTCGTGAACTGCTATGGGGAAGAGGCCGGCCCGGACTACCCGCCCCGGCCCACGGCAAAGCGCTGTTATGAAGTTGGGCAGTCCATACGCCGGTTCCTGGACACCCGGGACGAGCGGGTCGCGGTGGTGGCGTCGTCAAGTTGGTCGCACAGCTTCCTGGCCCACAAATTCGATTGCTCCGCCATCGACCTCGAAACGGACAGGCGTTATCTGGAGTTGGTCCGGCAGGGCCAGGGCAGCCAATTGGCCGTGCTAACACCGGAAGAACTGCAGGACTCAGGCGACCATGAGATTTTGAATTGGATCATCGCCCTTGGGATACTGGGCGACGTTCCGGCCGAGATAGTTGACGTGCGGGAATCGCACACCCAGTTGGCCTTCCGGGTGGCGGCCCTCTGGGGATAGACCGAATTACCATTTTTGGACCAAGCCCTAGATCTGGAAGCGCCTTTGCATTAATCCGTTCGTCCTGAGCTCCGACGGAGTCGAGAGTCTCGATGAAATCGGACCCGTCGAAGGACCCAGCGCAGTCATGGTTCGACGGAGCTCACCACGAACGGTTGGAGACAGATTAAAAATTAGCTGGTCGCGGTTGGGCATGACGCCGCGCTGGCCCAACAAACCGCGGGAGGAAAGATGCACTACGGCCTGATCATGGAATGCGACTACCGCTACGGCCATTCTCAAGAGGAAGCCTTTGACGAGGCCTTCGCCATGGCGGATGCCGCGGAGAACGGCGGCCTGGACGGGGTGTGGCTGGCGGAACGGCACTTCGCGTCGCCCAGCAACCCACTGGACTCCCTGGGCGCCGGTATACCGTCCGTGGTTTCGTCGCCGTTGATAATCTGCGCCGCAATCGTCGCCCGCACCGAGCGTTTGCGAGTCGGTGTGGCCGTGAACGTTCTACCCCTCAACCACCCGGTGCGCATGGCCGAAGAGATCGCGACCTTGGACCAGATCAGCCACGGACGGGTCGATTTCGGCGTGGGGCGCAGCGGGTTCATGAGGGCCTATGAAGGCTACGACATCCCGTATGAAGAAAGCCGGGAGCGGTTCCAGGAGAACCTGAATATCATCCTGGCCGCCTGGACCAATGAGAAGTTCTCGTACGAGGGAAAGCACTACACGTTTAAAGACGTCTGCGTGATTCCCAAGCCCTATCAGAGCCCGCATCCGCCGCTCAGGATGGCGGCCACCACCAAGGAGACGTTCCCCCAGGTGGGCAAGTTGGGTTATCCGATCTTCGTGGGATTACGAGGGCTGGACCGGCCTGATCTGGCGCGGCTTCTCGACGATTACCGTCAGGCCTGGAAAGACGCCGGACACGCGGGCGAGGGAGATGTGTTTCTGCGAATACCGGTCTTTGTCGGAGCGTCTGAGGAAGAGGCATATGCTGACGCGGAAGAAAGCACGATGCGGTCTTACCGGCGGATGGCCCAGGCCTTCGCGGCATCAGCGTCAGGCACCGGAGCCACCCCTGACGAGGACCGTGCCAAGCGCGGAGAGACGCTGGCCGCCATCACCTACCAGGATTTGATTCGCGACCGCCTGGCCTACGGCAGCCCCGAGGGCGTGATCAGCCAGCTAAAGGTAATCACAGAAGAATTGGGGCTTTCGGGCATCGTGGCCGAGACCAACGTGGGTGGACTGATACCCCGCGAAAAAGTCGCTGAGTCCATCAACCTCTTCTGCAAAGAGGTCGTGCCGGCCCTGCGGTAGTTGCAAGGTCGGCGCGGGTCGTAGGGGCGGGTCTCTGACCCGCCCTTTTTCATTGCAGGAATGGTAGTCGACGGAAAGGCGAGTCCAACCCAAAGATGGCTGAACCCAAGCAGGGCGGGTTAGAAACCCGCCCCTACGTGTTCATCCATGACCAGGTACCCCCGAGCGGAGGAGCGAAGTGACTGGCGGAGTGGATTCCGGCGTTCTCCGGAATGACGGAGGGGGAAGTACACCCATCCGTTCGTCCGGAGCTCACCATGAGCGGGGCCAGCGGGGCCAGCGGGGCCGCCCGGCCCCTAACCGATTAGCCTCGGCAGCACGTACTCGTTGATCGCCACGGCCAAGCCGTCTTCTTCGACCGAGGGCGCCACGAAATCGGCGGCGGCCCTCACTTCCGGCGGCGCGTTGCCCATGGCGACGCTGAACCCACAGACCTCCAGCATCGGCAGGTCGTTGTAGCTGTCACCTACGGCCACCATGTTGGCCGGGGCCACGCCCAGTGTGTCGCCCACTCGGGAGATTCCGGAGGCTTTGTCCACCCCGGCTAACGTGAAATCGATGGCCCACAGCCCGTTGTAGGGCAGCACCGCCTTGATCACATACATGTCTTTGTTGCCGCTGAACTCATTGGCAAGGGCGTCGGCGGTGGCCTCATCCATGTCCAGGGCCGACACGCGGATCAGGTCCCAGCCCGGAACATCGTCAAAGGTGCTGGCGGTGCCGTTGGCGTGGGTGGCGACGAATGCCGAGCCGATCTCCCTGAGTCTAGTGACCACCAATTCAGCATTGGCCGGGCCCAAAGGCGCGGTCCAGGTCGATACTTCCCGCACCGGGTCAAGGATATTGGCGCCGCCGTCGCAGAGTTGGGGCGTCGTTAGGCCCAATTCCTTGGAATACCGCAGCACATCGGCGGGCTCCCTTCCGGTGGCGATGAAGACGGGTATGAGCGCGGCCAGCCGGACGATGGCCTCATGGACCGCGGGTGAGATGTTTTCGTCGGGGCCGATGACGGTGCCATCCAGGTCCAGGGCCGCCGCCAAGATTGCGGGGCGGCCAGAGTTCGATGAGCGATTAACCATTGAGTCCTTTGGGTGGCGTGATTGGTACGGTAATTCTACATGACCCACGGCCGCTCCCAGAGACCCACCGATAATCTTTCTAGAATTACCGTACAAGTTAAATCTAACCTGCTAACTTGCTATTGACGGACACCCGACAAGAATCGAATGTTTAAGAGGTACCTAGGAATTTTCCTGATTGCCGTAGCGGTTACCGCCTGCGGTGAAGCAGTTGACGCCGGCGATGCCACCGCCGTTGGCCCCACTCTTGGGTTCACGGCCGGTTACCCCACCGCCACGATTGAGATTCCTAAAGCAACGGAAGAAGCCCAGCTCCCTACCGGCGAAACAGCCATCGAAGCTCAAATCGCTAGGGGTTGGCCCACTGTCGTGGGATGGCCCGACCCCACCGGCACACCCAGCCCGACGCCAGTCGATAAATCCAAATGGGCCATCATCGAACCGGGCGCGTGTGATCCGGGTACAGCGATCACCGTCGGAGATCTGTTCGGACTCCGGCGGGATATATTCGCTTTCATACTCATGAGCGAAGCGGGCGACGAAGCGGAGTTGGTGAAAATGGCCGATTTAATAATCCACGGCGTACCGGTCGGCCAAATAGAAGCGGAGCCGCCTAGAAATAGCCTTGATGAGACTTATTTTTACCAAGATGTGCGGGTGCTCAGCGTGCTCCATGGCCAAGCAACGGGTGACACTGTCCGAGTGCTACAGATCGGAGTGGGCTACGCCACTAACCCAAGGTCTTTAGAGGAGCACGATATTACTTTGGGCTCTGGCGAGGATTATGGGTGGCCCGGACCATTGCAACAATGCCCTCAGATACTTTTCCTCAATGAGTCGTCGGTCGATATCTACCCGTCCGTTGGTCTGACACAGGGCGTATTTTCCTTAGGAGCGGACGGACGCGTAACTTATGCGCAGGAATTTAAATCCTTCGAAGGCTTGGACGTGGCCGAGGTGAAACAGCGAATCGAAATGCTTTCTGTCTGGTAAGAGTCGCCGCCAGCAATAGATCAGCTTTTAACCATTGAGGCCACTCCCCGAGAACAGACGAACTAGCCAGTAGATGTACCATACGAGTTGATTCAAACCTGGTAACTCTTTGGTTGTGGACGCGGATACCTGGATGCTTAAAAGAATTCCAGGAACCCTCCTGATCGGTTTGGGAGTAGCTATGGCGCTTGCTGGTTGCGGTGACTCGGCCGGCGAGGGTAATGCTGTGCCTGTCCGACCCTCCAGCGGGTTCGCGGCCGGGTACCCCACCGCCACGATAGAGATTCCCAACACCAAGGATGTCGCTGACAATCTCACGGGCATCGCCGCCTTCAATGCTCAACGAGCCAGAGGCTGGCCCACCCCCGAGGGGCTGACTGATCTCACCGCCACACCCAGCCCGGCGCCCGTCGATAGATCGAATTGGACCATCATCGAGCCCGATGAGTGTGATCCGAGACCGGCGACGAGTGCCGGAGAACTAGCCGAGCTCAAGAGAAGAATATTCGCTTTCATATCCAGAAACTGGGCGGACGACCAGGCTGTAACGGCGGATGGGGCCGCCCTGATCATCCACGGAGTCCCGGTTGGCGAGATAGAGATGGAGCCGGCTGGCGGCAGCGGGTTTCCCGATAAGTTTTACCAAGAGGTACGCATATTAAGCGTGCTCAACGGGCGGGCGACCGGCGACACGGTGCGGGTAGTCCAGAGCGGGTTGGGCACAAGAGAAAATCAAGGACTCCCCGGACCGTTGGGACAGTGCCCACAGATACTTTTCCTCAACGAGTCGTCGGCGGATAACTACCAGTCGATCGGACTGACGCAGCGCTTTTTCTCGCTGGAAGCGGATGGGCGTGCCACGTATGCTCCAGGGTTCTGGTCCTTTGTGGGTTTGGATGCGGCCAATTAACGGGGCGAATAGACGCACCGTCAGCGCCGTAGCCCGGTCAGGCGGTTGACCACAAAAAGAAGCCCCCGTCCTTCGGCTGAAGAGCGGGGGCTTCTTGGTACCTATGTGAGCAGAAGAAGGTCTAGTCGAAGACCAACTCTTTGTTCTTGCGGTCGGGATTGCGCATCTCGGCCAGACCGTCTACGGCGGTGTCCTGGGAGTTGCAGAACAACTCGATGCCATTGCCGTCGGGGTCCTGGATGTAGATGCTGCGGGTCATGCTGTGGTCAACGGTGCGTATTTCGGATTTCCCGAAATGCGCTTGTAGCTTGGTGTGGTAGTCGGTCAGCTCCGCGAAGTCTTCCACCTGGATGGCCATGTGGTTCAAACCAAGACCGCCCTCGGTTACTTCGGCTGCGCCTTCGGGAGCCTGGAAAAGGGCCAAGTCGTGGTGGATCGAGCCGCAGGTCAGGAAGGTCCCGAAACCGGGGCGCTCCAGAGCGACTTCGAAGCCCAAAACTTCGGTGTAGAACTTGGTCGAGGCATCCACGTCTTTGACGTTGATGACTAGGTGGCCGATCCTCTTGGGTTTTGCCATTGTAGTCCTCCTAAATCCTTCCCTGATTCTGAGCGTTATGACTCGGTGTCACGATGGATATTGATAATTGGCGTTCCGAATACTATACCGTTTCGGCGGCGATATTCCAAGGGGCCAGGTGCCGCCCGCAAGCTCACGCGCAGCCATTCCATTGATGTCCGCGCTTACCCCTCGCGTTCCAGGAACCGCCGCACCCGGTCCATGGCGTGGGTTTTGTCGTAGCTTTGGTAGAGGAGCATCGCGTTACGCACCGGGTCTCCGCCGAAGAAGCGCTCATAGAGCACCTGTCGGCCTCCAAAGGCGCTGCAGGCCACGTCCCAGGCCAGGTGGAACAGACGCACCCGGTCCTTGGCGCCGGCGGTGTCGGTGGCCAAGTAGCGTTCCAGTTCCGGCGCGATGGGGGTATCGAAGTCGGCTTCTGTGGGCAGGGCCATCAGGCTGCTGGAGCCCAGTAGCTGAACGATCTCGGCGAGCCGGGCGTAGATGGTGCTGGCGTACAGGTTTCGGCCGGCCACCAATGGGCCTTGGGCCGGACACATGACACCCCATTGGTTCAGCTTGGCGTCGGCCTCGGCGGCCCGTACGCAGGCCTTCAGTGTCTCCAGATAGACCACGATCTCGCCGATGCGCTCCTGAACGTGGGGCACCTGGGTCGAACCCAAAGTCTCCGCCATCAGAGACGTCAGCCCCAGGATGAATTCGGTCTTGACCACGGTGCGGTTGACCACCTGCTGCCCGGTGTGGGCGGTTGACTGAGTGGCCGCCGCGTAGGCGTTGCACATCTCCACGTCGCCCAGCAAGAACACCCGTTCCCAGGGCACAAGGACATTGTCGAAGAAGACCAGGGCGTCCATCTCCTCGAACCTGGCCCCCAGAGGGTGATCGAAGCTGGAGCGGCCCAGGTCCAGGCTCTCGCGGCATATGAATTTCATGCCGGGTGTGGCGCAGGGAAGGGCGAAGGAGAATGCCTGCCGCCAGGCGTCTTTCCCGAGGATATGGGTGCGGGTGGGGTAGACGGCAATCTCGTCGGAGATGGGCCCCAGGGTGGCCAATATACGGCTGCCGTGGACCACTATCCCGGCGTCGGTCTCCTTAACCACCGTCAAGGCCACCTGTTCTTCGATGTTGTCGACTACGGCGGAATTTCGGCTGCGTTGCAGGTTCACCAGCGTGTGGGTCAGTGTCAGGTCGTTCTCGCGGATGTACTCGTGGTAGCGCAGCACGTTGTCTTTGAACTCGGGCCGGTTGTCTAGGAAGTAGTCCGCCGACCCGGCCCAGCCGGACACCGCATTGTTGAGGAAGTCGGGGGTGCGGGCCATCATGCCACAGCTTTCCCACGCCCAATTGGTCATCATCTCGCGGCGCTTGACCAGGTCGTCGATCGTCTTGGGGATGATGAACGATAGCCCGACCGGATCCCCCGAGGATGGCGATTTGAAGGTCATGGCGTCCTTGGTGGCCGGGTCGTGCTGCTGGTCGTAGAGGGCGGCCAGGGAACGCACTCCATTCCGGAAAGCCGGGTGGGTCGTGACATCGTCCACCTTCTCGCCGCTGATCCAGACTTCAGCAGGGTTCTTAGATAGGCCGTCGATGTATTGCTGCCCTGTGCGAGCGGGCATGGATCAGCCTCCAATCAGGGCCTTCTAGGGGTCCTTTCCAGATTGGGGCGAGTGTAGCAGCGGCCCTAGGGGGTGTCAAAACCGGCGTCGGCCAGAAACCTGCAACCAATACGGCCATGTGGCCCAGAATCTTTGATCTTTTTGGCTGTCCAACTAGAGCCGGTTGCCCATTTTTGGATATAGATTCGGTCATTAAGATTCAGATGGAGCAATGCTCGATCGGCGCGGTGGCTCTGGTTAGCCACCGAGATCGGCGGAGCACACATCATCGAGAAGGGGAGGTAACGATATGTACAAGAGGATACTGGTCCCATTGGACGGTTCACCCATGGGCGACCGGGTACTTCCATACGTGAGGAATCTGGGCAAGAAGCTCAATGCCAAGGTGGAACTGTTCCGGGTGTTTGACCCTGAGCCGGCGTTCTTCTATCCCGAGCCATTTGAGTTCCAAGACCGGCATGAGGCATCGGAGCACTACCGCCAGGACGTCATGACGGCCATGGGCACGGCCAAGACTGACCTGGAGTCCGCGGGCGTGGCGGCAACGGCGGTGCTCCACGGGCCGGAGAAGGCCGAAACCGAAGGCAAGAAGATGAGCCACACCTTCGGGACGGCGGCCGAGCATATCGTTCTGGAGTCTGAGAAGGACGACGACACGCTGATCGTCATGTCCACCCACGGCCGTTCGGGCGCCGGCCGGTGGGTCATGGGCAGTGTCACCGACAAGGTTTTGCACGCCGTGAAAACCCCGTTGATGATCATCCGCGCCGAAGGCAACGACGCTGTTCTGGACGGGACCATGGGACACATCATCGTCCCTCTGGACGGCTCGGCCCTTGCGGAGACCATCCTGCCCCACGCGGTTGCGTTGGCCAAGGCGCTGGAGGCCAAGGTGTGCCTGGTCCGGGCGGTCTCTGGCGATAAGTCGGATGACGACGAACACGCCCAATTGGACCGTCTGGCCGAGGGGGTCCTCGCCCAAGGTGTGGCGTCGGTTGAGGGAGTCCTGCTCCACGGAGACCCCGCCACGACCATCGTCGACCTGACCCACGAGTTCCCCGATGCCCTGGTCGCTATGACCACCCACGGCCGCTCCGGGATGGAGCGTTGGTGGATGGGCAGCGTCGCTGACCGGGTAGTTCGCCACGCGGCAGGCCCAGCCATGGTCTTAAGAGGCTGACGGGCTAGAGAAATTCGGGCGAATCAATCCGTAGGGGCACGGCATTGCCGTGCCCTTACCGACGGTCATGTTCGTAGGTGCGGGTTTTCAACCCGCTGCACTTGGGGTTGATTATTTTTAATGTCCAAGACAACCTCTTGGGGAAACGCCCTGATGCCAACGGAAGGCCGCTTAATCTGGGATGGCTTTAAATCTATGCCCGGCGGGTTAAAAACCCGCGCCTACGGACCGTCCGCGGATATTCCGCTCCTAATCCACCAACGCCCCCGCGGTGTAATACCCGGTGACGGCCAGCACGGCGCTGGCGACCACCCCCAACATCCCCAGGTAACGTTCCCCTTTGACCACGGCCGCCATCCCCATCAAGATGCCCAGCGGTCCGAACACACCCAGCGCAACCGCCAATGACACAAAGGCCATGGCTAGGCTGGCGGCTGAGAACCAACGACCCGACTTGCTTCGACGCACCGCCATCCCCCCCGCGAGGCTAGGCGTTGCAGCCCGTACATTACCGTACCGATAAGTAAACATGCCTAGCATTATAACCCAGAATACTGCTGTTATGGAAAGTATAAATCTATGATTGGTAAGTGAGAATCGCTAAATAGGTGAGATGAATCATCGTCCGCCGGCGAGTACCCATTCCCAAAGGGTTGTGGTATGTTACCGGCGTCTTTTCAGCCTCATGGCGACCGTTTTCTGGGCTCTCGCCCGAAAGGGTTGTCAGAGGTATCAGGTCCAGCAAAAGGAGGAACGTATGAAAGGCCGAGTAGTAGTCTGCAAGGAATACGGCAAACCCTTTGTGATCGAAGAGTATGAGGTGCCAGAGCCCGCTCCTGGCGCAGTCATCCTCCGAATGACCCAAGCCGGCGTCTGCGGTTCAGACCTGCACACCTGGCGAGGCGACCAGAACCAGACCAACCTGCCCATCCCGCCCACGGGCCGGGCCATGGGACACGAGGGCACCGGAGTGGTGGAGGTGCTGGGGGACGGCATCGAGACCGACTCCGCCGGAGCGCCCATCAAGAAGGGAGACCGGGTGGTCTACGCCGCCGTCTTCCCCTGTTACCACTGCCGCCAGTGCCTGAAGGGCAACACCAACTGGTGCATGAACCGCAACTATCCCGCCGCCGGGGTTTGGCCCTATTTCGTGGCCACCTACTCCGATTACCTCTACCTGCCGGCCCGGCATCCCTTCTTCAAGGTGCCCGATGAGCTGGACGACAACATCCTGGGTCCGGTGAACTGCGCCATGGGCACGGTCACCACCGGGCTGATCCGGGCCCAAGCCGGCGAGGGCGATTACGTGGTGATCCAGGGCGCCGGCGGCCTGGGCATCCACGCCACCGCCATGGCCAAAGAGATGGGCGCCGACCGGGTGATCGTCATAGACCGCCTGGAGAACCGCCTGCAATTGGCTGAGGAATTCGGCGCGGACCACACCATCAACATCGAGGAGTTCAACACTCCTGAGACCAGGCTCGCCCGAGTCAAAGAATTGACCGACGGCCGAGGCGCGGATGTGGTGATGGAGCTGGTGGGCCGGGCCGAGCTCTTGGCGGAAGGCATCGACATGCTGAGCAACGGCGGCACCTTCGTCGAGATCGGCGACATCGTGCGGGGCAGAGAGGTGTCCATCGACCCCTCCAAGCTGCTCACGGGCAAGAGCATCATCGGCTCGCTCATGTACAAGCCGGAGTTGCTGCCCAGACTGCTGAACTTCCTGGTCCGCAAACAGGACGTTCTGCCCTTCGACAAGATCGTTTCCCACACGTTTCCCCTGGCCGAGGTCAACGAGGCCTTCGCCCAGGCCGAATGGGACCAGAGCCAGACCCCCATCACCAGGGCCATGCTGGTCCCCTAAGGGTCTATTGGCTGGACTGGTCAGGCGATCATCGGCCTACGCCAAGAGATGGTTCGACGGGGTCCGATTCCATCGAGACTCTCGACCCCCGGCCGGAGCTCGCCACGAACGGTCCCAGCAGAGTTGGTTGCGTAGAACACCGTTCGTGGTGAGCTGAGCCCCACTACGGATGGTACCAACCCACCGTTCGTCCTGAGCCCCGTCGAAGGATGCGCATAAGTCAAACTTATCGTCGGAATCAGTTTTCCGGTGGTATATCCAACGTTTAGGGAGGACGCAAATGGCGGCCAAGAAGGAACAGCCGCCGGTTCTTATCGAGCCCAGGGAAGACCTGGTGCGGGCGGCCAAACAGGCTGCCGTAAGAATCGCGGAGCGGGCCCCCGAGGCCGACCGCAGCCGCCGGGTCCCAGTGGAGAACATTCAGGACCTACACGAGGCTGGCCTGCTAACCGTCGCCATCCCCGCTGACCTCGGCGGCGCCGAGGCCGACCTGGTCACCCAGATCGCCGTGTACGAGACA
>Ga0066376_10001770_pt1 | contig 20706 bp, 23 predicted proteins | sample Knorr_S15_td_Bot_FD_77009 | JGI IMG/M metagenome (GOLD analysis project Ga0066376, IMG submission 77009) | Marine microbial communities from Southern Atlantic Ocean transect - Knorr_S15_td_Bottom_ad_5009_LV_A | ecosystem: Environmental > Aquatic > Marine > Oceanic | place: Southern Atlantic...
AAAAAAAATAAAGATGGAATCAAAAACAACTAGAGTAATCGCACTAATCGCATATGGAGTGTCGATGTTTGTATTGGGCTGGGTGCTTAACTGTGGAGCAAATAAGTGTAGCTCGAAAAAGTTCTGCGAAAAACAATGGAGCCATGGAGCTAGAGAAGTTGATTTTGGAGTCTTTGTAGCTGAGGACTTTGAAGGGGATACAGTGATAATTTCTGGCGACAAGAAAAATGGTGAATTCTACAAAGAAATCCATATTAAAAAACACATAGATGTTGATGAGCATGATGCTCACAAACATTAAGTCTTTTACTAAATAAAAAAGCCTCCCGAATTTCGGGAGGCTTTTTTTGTATGTTTTATTTAAATCAGGTTTTTAGCTTTCTCGAGTATTCGCAATAAGCCTCCTTCCATAGCAGCGGCATCGTATTTTTTACGAAGGAAGTCAAGTGCCTCCTCTTTTTTATCAGCATCCATACTATTAGATTGCTCTCTGGAGTAGAAGGATATAAATTCGCGTTCGGCAAGTCGCTCAATTAATTCATCGTAAAAGGTATTGTAATTGTATTCTTCGCGAAAGAGATCCATGCGATCCATCAATTCGGTGGTGGCAATGTATTTTTTAAGCTCAGGGCTGTATTTTACTAAGTCTTTGGAGTCAAACCTTGTTGCCTGATAGTAGACGGCTTGCTCGGCTTTATGCATACTCTTAAACTCTTTTTCAGAGTAGGTTTTGTGTAGCACTACACCTAAATAGACTAATTCGACTAATTTCCTATAGTCCTTTTCAGTAATCTCTAATGATATTTTCTCCATCCTTCGTGTCAATTTACAGCTTAATGATACGATAAATATATTAGATTAATAAATCTAACAATCTATATAACATGGTTTTAAGGCATGGTTTAACTAAAAAAGCCCCCCGAATTCTCGGAGGGCTTTTTTTAATTTAAATACCAAAGGTATTTTGCGATTTCCTATAGGTTTCTCTACAGTCGAAACAGTAGTAATAAGGTTCATCCCAAGTGGTTTCCTCTTCTTTACCACAGTTATTACAAGTTCTCAATTTTGCTCTATTGTCGTTTTCTCTACATTCTGAGCAGTAGAATTCGGCACCGTGCCAATTGGTCAACTCTTCGTTCTCACAGTTCATACACTGGCGGTAATGCTCGTGACGATCTAATTTGATGGTCTCTAAATGATCATCCAAATACAATACAGGATAGTCAAATAGGGCAGTGCGGGTTCTCAAGCGAGAATCTTGCGCACAACGAACACCAATTAATAAGATACGCTTACCGAGCATACGTGCTCTCTTAATCATCGATACGTAGTCAGGGTCTCCTAATAGGATGGCCGCAATATCGTAGGATGTATTTAAGGCTGTATTGTAAAGTAGCGAAGAGCAAAGGGCAATTGGTAAAGCAGTATCTCTGGGTTTTGAAAGTGGATCGTTTAAGTAATCTACTTCAAAGACGTCTGTTAAGAAGTAACATTCTTCTTTAAGATACTTGTAAAAAGCTTTTTGCTTGTTAGGGGCGAAACCAGGTTTATTAACTGGCATCGTTCCAAAGAAATGAGTTCTAACGATATCGACATCAATAGTCATGCTATTCAAAAGATGTTCCTGTATGATTAAAGGAATTTTTTTGTAGTCAATATCATATTCTTCATCACCGTAGGCTTCAACTAAATATTTCTTATTGTGAAACATCCAGGAGCCATCGATAAATACATGCGTTTTAACTGACATTTTGGGGCTGGGTTTATATTAAATAATAAATTAATTACAGTTTAATTTTAATTACATCGCAAATTTAGTGATAATTTCATACTCTACAAACAATGTAAAACAATTTCAATCATCTGTATAAGAAGCTTTTTTAATAATCCGCATATATCTGTTTGTTTTTCTATTTTCTCTGGATTTCTTGTTGAAATAATGATGTACAAAACTTATGGGACTTGTAACTGCAGTAGCCATATTTGGTTGAAAACCTATTAAGGGTCCTTTATATTGCCGTACACCAGCAAGCTCAATCACAGCGCCTTGCTCGGGGCTTACTTGGGCCTCAATAAATTCCTTTTTAAACTTTCTCCAGTCGCCTCTAATCAGTAGAATTTCATCTAATTGCTCACTCCTTTTATGGAGCACTATAGATTTGTGGCTTTGTTGATGAAAATCGTGGACTGAAATAATTTTGGTCTCAAAAGAGATATAGCTAATACGGATGCTATCCGAAAGAGTCCCCATTAATTCAAAATAACCCCGACGATTAGTGATGGTGCCATTATGGCTATTCATATTTAGGATATGTGCATTGTTGATAATCTCCCCAGTCATTGCATTTATAACCAGACCGCTAAAAGTGATTTTATTAGTCTGAGAGATCCCAGAATAGGATGTAAAAAGTAATAATATTAATAAAGTACATAATGGTTTCATCTTATAAATTTACTATTTTTTTATCTTTGAAAATATTAAAGATTGAACTATGCAGTTAACTTGGCTATCTAAGCCCTTTGAGGAGCTTTCTACTGAAGAATTCTTCAAGATTATTTTTTTGCGCGAACAAGTTTTTGTGGTTGAGCAAAAATGCGCTTATCAAGATTGTGATCATAAGGATCTAGACTCTTATCACTTAATGGGGTGGGATGGTAGTGAGTTGGTGGCCTATTTGAGAATTATTAAACCCGGAATTAGCTATAAAGAAGTGTCAATTGGTAGGGTGGTTGTGTCGCCTGAACACCGTGAGAAAGGTTTGGGATTCTTGTTAATGGAGGAGGGGATTCGTGTGGCCCTCGCTAAATATCACAGTGGAATAATACGAATCTCTGCACAGCAATATTTAATTCCCTTTTATGAATCCTTATCTTTTAGCACTACAGGCGAGGGCTATTTGGAGGATGATATACCTCATATCGAAATGGTATACGGTGAAGGCTGAACAGTATTGGATAATTATTAATTAGTAATGAAGCATAAGTAATTATAAGCTTATTTTTGTAGCTATGAAAAAGGTGGTTTTTTTAGATCGTGATGGAGTCATCAATCAAGAAATTGGCGATTATGTTTTCCGATTAGAGGACTTTGTACTCAATGCTGGATTAGAAGAAGCTCTTAGCAAATGGCATAGTCAAGGGTATTATTTTGCCATTGTCACCAATCAAGGTGGGATTTCGAAAGGGCTGTATTCAAAAAAAGAAGTGGCTGTTTTGAACGACTATTTGAGAATCTGGTTTTCTGATAGAGCTTTAAATTTGCTGGACATTTTCTACTGCCCACATCACAATAAGATCGAAGAATGTATCTGTCGCAAGCCCAATTCGTTGATGCTCGAACGTATTATCGCCAGAAATCAGGTGGATCTAAAAGCCTCTTTTCTGATAGGAGACAGTCCTAGAGATATTGCATCAGCAGAAAAAGTGGGTTTAAAGGCTATTCTCATTAAAGCCAATACAAATCTTAGCGAATTAATCGATTCCGAATGATCAATCACAACGAAATATTAGTAGCTAGCGATAGCCCATTGTTTAAAGCGGGCAATAGAGCCTTTCAGTATGGGGATCAACTATTTGAAACCATTCGAGTATCTAAGGGTCAATTAGTTTTTTGGGACGATCATTATTTTAGAATGATGGGAGGTGCTTGCATGTTGCGCATGGAAATCCCTATGCATTTTAATCAAGACTTCTTTGAAGAGGAAATCCAAAAGACTCTTGAGGCTAATAATTTAAAAGGTGCAAATGCAAAAGTCCGTTTGAACTTGTATCGCAATAGCGGAGGATTATACAGGCCAACAGATAGAGGGATTAGTTTTTTGATTGAAGTTTTTGAGCTTGATTCTGATAAGTTTGAATTAAACAAGGAAGGATTAAATATCGACGTCTTCACGGATCATTCCAAACCGAATCATGCATTGTCAAACATAAAAGGCCTTAATAGTATCGTGAGCGTCTTAGCGGGAATATTTGCTCAAGAGCATCAATTAGACGATGTATTACTGCTTAATGATAAAGGCTTTGTTGCCGAGGCAATTTCTTCGAATGTGTTTTTAGTGAAAGCTAGTACTTTGATTACCCCACCAGAATCGGCTGCTTGTGTAAGTGGCATTATCCGAAAGAATATTATTGAAAATGCGGATAGATGGGGATATACCATAGAAGAGAAAGACTTCAAATCGTTCGACTTAATAAAAGCCGATGAAGTTTTTTTAACGAATTCTGTAAAAGGTGTATGCTGGGTATCGAATTATAAAAAGAAGGCATTCACCCAAAAAGTGTCGCTGGATATATGCGCTAAGTTGAATGAATTAATTTAAGCGGATATCCTCAGGAGCATTGGCCCAAAGCTGGTATTTATCACCCTGTTCTTTCAATCGTTTTTTCCATAAACTCACCACATCCCAATCGAAGAGTGAATTATCCATTTCATCGATAATCCAAGAATCATCTACTAATTCAAGTTCCAATTGTTCGCTATCCCATCCTGAATAACCTAAGAAAAAACGAATGTCATTTTCATTAAGCTCTTTCTGTTCAATAAGTTCGACTACTTGATCGAAATTCCCTCCCCAATATAGATCGTTAATAATGTGAATGCTGTCTTCAATCATTTCTGGTACCCGGTGAATGAAATAGAGGTTGTCAGAAGATACTGGTCCGCCATAGTAAACAGGAGCGTCAAATTCAGGGAAATCATCCAGCAAATCTATTAAAGATAGATTTACCGGCTTATTAATGATAAATCCAACCACACCACTTTCGTCGTACTCCGTAAGGAGAATAACAGCATTGTGAAAAAAATCGTCTTTCATAAGAGGCTTGGAAAGTAATAATTTCCCTTTGCAGGGATTCTGTTGAACAATTGCTTTCATGATGATGAATATACCAATTTGTATTAGTTCTTTAACTAAAGTTAGTTTATCTCGAGAAATAAAACAAATTAAGAACAAATTTTTACTGTAAATTTGTGGTACTATGAATAAAACGATAGCGCAAATACGCGAGGACTATACCAAGTTCTGTATTGATGAATTAGGTTTGGCGGCAAATGCCATCCATCAATTTAAAAAATGGTTTCAAGAAGCTCTTGATCAAAAGCTGCCAGAAGCAAATGCCATGGTCTTATCGACCGTATCAAAAGAAGGTGTTCCTAGCGGAAGGGTATTGTTGTTGAAAGGCCTTGATGATATCGGCTTTTGTTTCTTTACGAATTATGATAGTGCTAAAGCAGATGATCTTCGAGAAAACCCAATTGCTTGCATGACTTTTTTCTGGCCCGAATTGGAAAGACAAGTGCGTATAACAGGATCTATTGTAAAGTTAAGCCATAAAGAGTCCGTTGCGTATTTTCATTCTCGTCCCCGACAAAGTCAATTATCTGCATCCGCTTCACCTCAAAGTCAGGTGGTTGAAAACAGAGCCTTTTTGGAACAGATAGTATTCGAATTAGATGAATTATATAAAGGAGAAGAAATCCCTAAACCAAATAATTGGGGAGGTTATAAGTTGATGCCTCAGAAAATTGAGTTTTGGCAGGGCAGAGCTTCACGACTTCACGATCGCTTTTTGTATGAAAAAGTAGGTGATGATTGGACGATAAATCGATTGGCTCCCTAGCGCGATTTAAGATCGCGAATTAAAAAATCGCTTAATTTTTGGGGGCTGATATTTTCAGATAATCGACCTTGTTTGAAGTAAGATATCCTTCCCGTTTGTTCCGAAACTACAATGGTCAAAGCATCGGTCATTTCGGTAATACTAGCTGCAGCTCTATGTCTAAGCCCCATATGAATAGGGACATTTATGGTGTCGGTAATTTGTAATACACACCTCGCAGCAGTAATCATATCTCTATTGATAATCACAGCCCCATCGTGGAGGGGACTGTTTTTGTAAAAGATACTTTCTAGGAGTATGGTGCTCACTTTCGCATTAATGGCTTCTCCTGTGCGAGCGTATGAAGCTAATTCGGTATTTCTGGTAATTACTATGATCGCGCCAGTTTTAACAGCTGCCATATTTACGCAGGCATCAATTAAAGCATCTATATCTAATTGTATTTTCTTTTGAGAGCCTAGCAGGCCTTTGAATAATTGCTGCTGGTTACCAAAGCTAGTTGTTCCAATCATTAAGAGGAACTTTCTAATTTCTTGTTGGAATACGATGATTACTGCTAATACTCCAACACCAATAAATTGACCTAAAATTTCGCTTAGCAAGTCCATTTGTAGGGCTTCTACTAATTTCCATACTAAATAGACTGCGGCAATACCTATAAAAATCTTTATGGCTACCGTTCCTTTAACCAGCTTGTAAAGCTGATAAAGTAAAACTGTAACCAACAGTATGTCAATAAGGTCTAATATGTTAAGGTCTAAAAATCCCAATTTTATAATTTTATCTGTGTTGTAATTACTATAGCTTCCATAGCCTCTTTCACATCGTGAACTCTAAGAATGGAAGCACCATTCATAAGACTTATGGCATTCACTACAGTGGTGCCGTTTAAAGCCTCTTTCGCTTCACAATTTAACAATTTATATATCATTGACTTTCTAGACGCACCTATTAATATAGGACAGTCTAATATTTCAAAACTTTTTAGTTGCTTAACAATTTGGTAGCTCTGCTCCAGATTCTTTGCAAAGCCTAGGCCTGGATCAATAATAATATCATTTAATCCTCTTGATTTTAATTGCTGAATTTTAGCTTGTAAATCATCAATAAGATCCGAAATCAAATCTTGATATTGATTGAGCTTAGTCATCGTTTTAGCCGTTCCGCGCATGTGCATTAAAATATAAGGTACTTGATGTTTGAGTATGCAATCAAACATTTTAGCATCGGCATCGCCAGCAGAAATATCGTTAATCATGGATGCCCCTTCAGTTAAAGCGGAGTCGGCAATCTCTGAGCGGAAAGTATCTACAGAGAGGATGGTGTCAGGAAATTCTTTGAGGATGCTTTTTATCTGCGGAATTAATCTGTCAAATTCTTCTTCTGAACTAAGACCTGCTGCACCAGGGCGCGAGGAATAGGCTCCTAGATCAATAAAAGTAGCCCCTTCTAATAGCATTTTCTCCACTTGAATTAAAAGCTCTTTTTCGCTTTTAATTCGACTGCCTTCATAAAAAGAATCGGGGGTGAGATTGACTATCCCCATCACTTTGGGGCTCGATAAGTCAACTAGTGTGCCGCGGCAATTAAGGGTTCTTTTCAATATTGTTTTTTTTATTTGTAGAAACCATTACTTTAGCAACAAAAGTAATAATTCTTCACGCTGAAGCTACATAAAGATGAGTAAAACCTCTCAACAATACGATCAAATTATTGATAAATGTTCTAGTCTTTTCGAAAAGAAAATGAAAGACTACGGCAGTGCATGGAGAATTTTGCGCTTGCCTTCGCTTACCGATCAAATTTTTATCAAGGCCCAACGCATAAGAAGTATCGAAGATAAAGGAGTTCAAAAAGTAGAGGAGGGGATTGCTTCCGAATTTATTGGAATCCTTAATTACTCTATTATAGCTCTAATTCAACTAGATAAAGGTGTTGTTGAACAACCCGATATGAATGTTGAAGAAGCTATGCAAGCTTATCTTCATTTTGCTAAAGAATCGAAAGATTTAATGGAAGCGAAAAACCACGATTATGGTGAGGCTTGGAGAGAAATGCGTGTAAGTTCTCTTACCGACTTAATCCTTCAAAAATTATTGCGCGTAAAACAAATCGAAGATAATAATGGAAAAACACTTGTAAGCGAGGGTATTGACGCTAATTATTTCGACATGGTAAACTATGCCATTTTCGCCTTAATCCACTTAGAATTAGAATAAGATGAATCCTATAAACACTTTTGCGAGAACCCTCGTGGGTTCCCTATTTATTATCTCAGGGCTTATTAAAGCCAACGATGCGATGGGATTTGCATTTAAGCTGGGCGAGTATTTTGCTCCCGACGTATTGGATATTCCCTTTTTATTGGAATATACTTATCCAATGGCATTACTTATTTGTATTGCCGAAATAATGTTGGGCTTGGCTACTTTGGTGGGCGCCAAAATGAATTTGACGGCATGGAGTTTATTGCTCATGATTCTTTTCTTTGATGGGCTAACTTTTTATTCTGCCTATTTCGATAAGGTAACCGATTGTGGTTGTTTTGGTGATGCGCTGAAATTAACTCCTTGGCAGTCTTTCTTTAAAGATATAGCACTAACAGTGCTAATACTGATTGTATTTGTCAATAGGAAAATAGCAAAGTATCAATCCAGACAAGAGAATTCTAGAATCTTCCCAATTGCTTTATTGTTGGTAGGATTGTTCTCTTATTTTGTACTCCATTGGTTGTTCCCATTGTATTTTACTTTGGCATTAATCTTATTAGTTCGTTTGGTTAACAGGTTCATCCTTAAAGAGAATAGAGAGCTTACTTTGGCCTTTCTAACTTTTATTACCTGTTTTGCATTTAGCTATCATACCTATTCTCATTTGCCAATTCGCGATTATCGTCCTTATGCTGTAGGAAAGAATATTGCAGATGACATGATCTTGCCCGAAGGAGCTATAGCAGATGTTTATGAGGACCTTTGGAAATATGATGTAAACGGTATTGTTCAGGAATTCAAAACCGAGGACAAGCCTTGGGAGATAGAAGGGGCTGTATTTGTTGATAGAGAGACTACTTTATTAGTAAAAGGTGATGAGCCTCCAATACACGATTTCTCCATTGAATCTGATTATATCGGTGATCTTACTGACTCTGTTCTTCAGGCAAAAAATGCAGTATTAGTGATTATGTACGATTTAACTAAATCGGATGACCAGGCACTGTTAGCAGTAGAAGCTATTTATCAAAATTTAAAAGGTGAGGAATTGGTCTTTGCGGCAATGTCTGCAACTACAGAAAATCAGATGCTTGAAATTAGCGAGCGTTTAAGCTTGACTTTTCCTTTTTACTTTACGGATGAAACGACTTTAAAAACGATTATCCGTTCCAACCCCGGGATACTATGGCTTCGCGAAGGAACTATTATTGCCAAATGGCATTATAATGATTTCCCGACATCTGAAGATATGCTAAATACTTATTTAATAGAATAGTTGTTTAAGAGAATTATAAATAAGGTAACTTATACAATGCTTGTCCTTTGGGGCGTAGCTAGTTTGGTGTTTTGTTTATTTTCAATTCTTCCCGGCGACCCTTCACGCATGATGTTAGGGCAACGCGACAATGAAGAGATGCGTCTTGCAGTTCAAGAGAAATACGGTTTTAACAAGCCAATTCAGGAGCAGTATTTATTATTCCTAAATGATTTATCGCCCCTCTCGCTACATTCCAATAAAAAGGGTGCAATTTCTAATTTGGAGGAGCATCCTTATCAAGCTATTAAATTATTTGAAATAGGGGAGCGCAGTTTCGTATTAAAGACTCCTTATTTAAGAGAGTCCTTTGTTCGGCAGGGAGTTTCGGTAACTAGTATTATAGCTGATACTTTACCCAACACACTTGTTCTGGCATTAGCGGCCATGTCAATTGCACTCTTATTAGGAATCCCATTGGGAATTATATGTGCTGTTCACGTGCATAAATTTTGGGATCAATTTCTATCAACGGTATCCGTTTTAGGGATGGCATTACCCTCTTTCTTTTCAGCTATTGTAATTGCATGGCTCTTTGGTTTTGTGTGGCAACATATAACCAACTTACCTATGACCGGAAGTTTGTACGTGGTTGATGATTATGGAAATGGCGAACAGATTGTTTGGAAGAATTTAATCCTGCCAGCAATCACTTTAGGTATTCGTCCTTTGGCTGTAGTGATGCAACTCACTCGTAATTCAATCCTCGATGTTTTGCAACAGGATTATATACGAACGGCTAGAGCTAAAGGCTTAAGTAATCGAAGCGTTTTATTGAAACACGCTTTACCCAATGCCATGAACCCTGTGGTTACAGCTGCTTCTGGTTGGTTTGCATCGATGTTGGCGGGTGCCGTTTTTGTAGAATATATCTTTGGATGGAATGGCTTGGGGAAAGAAATTGTTCACGCTTTAAATTATTTAGACCTCCCCGTAGTGATGGGAGCGGTGCTCACACTTTCCTTTTGTTTTGTACTCATAACAATTCTTGTTGATTTCCTTTATTATTTCCTAGATCCAAAATTAAGGGGGTAATCACCTATTTGCATAATTGAATATTTATACTATCTTTATAGTCCTCTCAATAGAATTTTAGTTTTTATAATAATCAATCTTAAAGTGATATGATAAAGAATATTCGTATTTCCGCATCAATGACAGTTGGTGAATTGATTAGAAATTTTGAGGACACTTTTTACGATCCTACTGGTGACACCAGAACAAGTATCGATTTTGTTGATGCTGAGGGATTAGTTCCAAACTTATACATTAAACTAAAAGACATTTCACAAAATTCCAATTTTGAGGACTGTGAGATTCTTATAAATAATACCCAGATTTTTAAGTCTGATAAGATATTTGAAGAAAAAACTGGCCTGCTGGTGCAATTAGATTATTTTAAGAATAGTCTCACCGTCTAGCTTAGTTTTGTTTGTTGTTGTTTTTCGGTTTTACTCCTGGCTTTATGCCAGGAGTTTTTCTTTTAGACTCATTAGAAAAGTCTAACTTTGGTCTTTATTAATATCAAGCCCATAAGATGTCCGACGATAAGAAGATTATATTTGGAATGCACAAAGTATCTAAAGTGATTCCTAGTGGAAAACAGATTATAAAAAATATCAACCTTTCCTTTTACTACGGTGCTAAAATTGGAATCATTGGTCTCAATGGTTCTGGTAAGTCTACACTATTAAAGATTATTGCTGGTATAGATAAAGACTTCAGAGGGGATGTACATTCTGATAAAGAATTTAGCGTAGGCCTTTTAGAGCAAGAACCTTACTTAGACGATACCAAAACGGTGATGGAAGTAGTGAAGGAAGGTGTTCAGGATATTGTAGACATACTTCAAGAATTCGAAGATATTAATATGAAGTTTGGAGAGCCCGATGTTATGGACGATCCAGATGCTTTCCAAAAACTTATTGACCGACAAGGTGAATTGCAAGACATTATCGACTCCAAAGGTGCTTGGGAACTAGACAGTAAATTAGAGCGCGCTATGGACGCATTGAGAACTCCGGAAGGCGATGTACCCGTAAAGAACTTATCCGGTGGAGAGCGTCGTCGTGTTGCACTTTGTAGATTATTACTTAAATCTCCAGATGTATTATTACTCGATGAGCCTACCAACCATTTGGATGCCGAATCGGTGCACTGGTTGGAGCAACATCTAAAGCAGTACAAAGGAACCGTAATTGCGATTACACACGACCGTTATTTCTTAGATAATGTAGCAGGATGGATCTTAGAATTGGATAGAGGAGAAGGTATTCCTTGGAAAGGGAATTATAGCTCATGGTTGGATCAAAAATCGAAGCGCCTTGCTCAAGAGGAAAAGCAAGAATCTAAAAGAAGAAAATATTTAGAGCGAGAATTAGAGTGGGTTCGCATGTCGCCTAAGGCAAGGCAAACCAAAAGTAAAGCCCGTTTAAATAATTATAATGAGCTGATGGCTCAAGAAACAAAAGACAAGGAAGAGAAACTACAAATTTTCATTCCTTCGGGACCTCGGTTGGGTAATAATGTGATTGAAGCCAAAGGCGTTAAGAAAGCTTTTGATGACAAATTGCTTTACGAAGATTTAAACTTTTCACTTCCACCTGCTGGAATTGTTGGGATTATTGGGCCTAATGGGGCTGGTAAAACAACGCTTTTCAAAATGATTATGGGCTTAGATAAGCCTAACGAAGGAACTTTTGATGTAGGTGAGACCGTTAAGATATCGTATGTTGATCAGGCACATGAATCAATAGACCCAGAAAAAACTGTTTGGGAGAACATCTCTGATGGATTAGAGAGTATGGTAATTGGTGGGCTAAAGCTGAATTCGAGAGCTTATGTATCTCGCTTTAACTTCGGTGGTCAAGATCAAAACAAAAAAGTGAAAGTACTTTCTGGTGGTGAGCGCAATAGACTTCACCTAGCCATGGCTTTAAAGCAAGAAGGGAATGTCTTACTTTTAGATGAGCCAACCAACGATTTAGATATTAATACACTGAGAGCCTTAGAAGAAGGTTTGGAGAATTTTGCTGGTTGTGCAGTAGTCATTTCTCACGACCGTTGGTTCTTAGATAGAATATGTACACATATTTTGGCATTTGAAGGTGATTCGAAAGTTGTGTTCTTTGAAGGTGGATATTCCGACTACGAAGAGAATAAACTCAAGCGTCTTGGAAATATTGAGCCAAAACGTATGCGCTACCGTAAATTGATGAACTAGCATGAGTGAGAAGCTTGACATATTAGCCATAGGAGTACATCCCGATGATATAGAATTGGGATGTGCAGGGACTATCTTAAAGCATATTCATTTAGGCTTTAGCGTTGGTGCTATCGATTTAACTCGAGGTGAGCTAGGGACGCGCGGTTCAGCAGACTTAAGATTGAATGAGGCTGCCAAGGCATCAGATATTTTAGGTCTTAAAATGCGTGTAAATCTTGCATTCGAAGATGGTTTTGTATTTGCTGAAAATAGAGAATATCAAATGGAGCTGGTGCGTCAAATTCGCAAATTTCAACCCGACATTATTTTGTGTAATGCTGTTGACGATCGCCATCCTGACCACCCCCAATCTGCTGAATTGGTTGAAAGAGCTTGCTTTTTAGCGGGTTTGCCCAAAATTGAAACTAGATTTGACGGTACCACTCAAGAGGTATGGCGACCTAAAAGAGTGTATCACTATATACAATGGAAGGCTTTAAAGCCTGATTTTGTGGTAGATATTAGTAACTTTATAGAAGGAAAAGTAGAAGTAGTGAAAGCATATGGGTCCCAGTTTTACGATCCAAATTCTGAAGAGCCGGAAACGGTGATTTCTTCACGACAATTTATTGAAAGCGTTTCCTTTAGAGCCGCCGACCTCGGTCGATTAATAGGCGTAGATTATGCTGAAGGATTTACGAGTTCTAATTTATTGGGGGTTGAGCGCTTAGATCATTTGATTTAATTCTTTGCAACTCCCCCTTGATTCTGAGCGGGTTCTGCTAGAGTAGGGCCCGCTTCTTATTTTACCTTAAGGTTAATCAATTTCTCACCTTCTAAGAAAGCTTCGAAATAATCACCTTTAGTCATTAAACCCACTCCTTTAGGTGTACCTGTAAACAAAAGATCTCCCTTTTTTAAGGTTATATATTGTGACACGTATTCAATAAGAGTATCAATATCAAAAAGCATTTGAGAAGGATTTCCTTCTTGAACAGTCTCACCATTTTTCACCAAAGTGAAATCCATAGTCGATAGATTGGCTTTCTGAAGCCATTCCCCAATAGGAGCAGAGCTATCGAAGCCTTTTGAAATTTCCCAAGGCAAGCCTTTTTCTTTACATTCTCTTTGTAAATCGCGAGCCGTTAAATCAAGTCCAAGACTCACTTCATCATAGTATTTATGTGCGAACTTTCTGTTAATGCACTTACCCACCTTTTTAATCTTAACAACGAGTTCTAGCTCATAGTGAATTTCATTGCTGAAAGGTGGGATGTAAAATACATTATCACGCAATAGTGCCGTGTCGGGCTTGATAAAGAAAATAGGCTTTTCAGGAATTGGGTTTTTCAATTCCTTCGCATGATCCACATAATTTCTACCGATGCAAATAATTTTCATTACTTATTAAAATTGCGCAATTTGATAGCAGTTAGTACTTTCTTGGTATATAATGGGAAATCTGCATTTTGAATCCATGCATAATAGCCAGGTTCTCTTTCGAGCACATCAACCACTTTTTTCCCTTTGTGTTTTCCAAAGAAGAAGATTTCCTCTCCTTGAGCATTGAATTTAATCATTCCAGCGAAATCGGCATTCTTGTGCTGTTGTTGGCTATACTCTTCTAACGAACTAGTGTCATTCCCTAAATCATCATAGCGCTCAACTTGTGCCTTTAATATATCTAAAGTAGCTCTTGTATCGGCTTCTGCGCCATGAGCACCTATGAGCTCTTTATTGCAATAATAACGCAAGGCAGCAGATAAGTTACGAGGCTCCTTCTTAAAAAAGATTGTCTGAACATCAATAGCTTTTCGGTTTTTCATGTCGAAATCAACTCCCACACGTAAAAACTCCTCAGCTAATAGGGGAAGGTCAAAACGATTTGAATTATAACCCGCTAAGTCAGAATCCTGAACTATCTGATAAATCTCATTTGACAGGTCTTTAAATGTTGGTAGATCAGCCACCATTTCATTGGTGATACCGTGTACATCTGAAGCCTCTTTAGGGATTTCCATTTCTGGATTCACACGCTTGGTAATTACCGTTTCTGAGCCATCAGGAAATACTTTAATCATACATATTTCCACAATTCGATCTTTGGCCACATTAATTCCTGTAGTTTCTAAGTCGAATACAATTAGGGGTCTTGTTAAGTCTAAAGTCATGATTTATGGGCTAAAAAAAAGCACCGAATTATCGATGCTTTCTATACTATTAAATGTTTGTGTTTGGGTCGAAAGCTTCAAGATAATCGGCAAATCGTTTCAAGAACATCCCACCTAAGGAACCATCTACAACACGGTGGTCATATGATAGTGAGCAGAACATTTTGTGACGAATAGCAATTACATCACCCATTTCAGTTTCGATAACTGCTGGTTTCTTTACTATTGCACCAACGGCCATAATCGCTACTTGAGGCTGGTTAATGATTGGGGTTCCCATTACATTTCCGAATCCACCCACATTGGTTAATGTGAAAGTACCCCCAGAAATTTCATCGGGCTTCAATTCATTTCCACGAGCTCTACGAGCTAGGTCGTTAACGGCTTTTGTTAAACCAATCATATTTTTCTGATCAGCATCTTTTATCACTGGAACAATTAGGTTTCCTGAAGGAAGAGCTGCCGCCATACCTATGTTAATGTGTTTTCGTTTGATGATATTTGTACCATCAACAGCTACATTAATCATCGGGAAGTCTTTAATTGCTTTTACTACCGCATCTACAAAGATAGGAGTGAAGGTGATTTTTTCTCCCTCGCGTTTAAAGAATTCATCTTTTACTTTGTTTCTCCAGTTTACAATATTGGTAACATCCGCTTCAACGAAGGAAGTTACATGTGGAGAAACATGTTTAGACATCACCATATGATTGGCAATCATCTTACGCATGCGATCCATTTCAATAATCTCATCGCCTTCCATTACCGGAATGGCTGGAGCTGAAATTTGAACTGAAGTGCCTGTACTTGACTTAGATGCTTTAGCAGCAAGAACCGATACTGGCGCAGATGTTCTATTTGAGAGGTAAGCTAAAATATCTTTCTTAGTAACTCTTCCGTCTTTTCCAGTACCCGAAACTGTCTCTAATTCAGCAATACTGATACCTTCTTCTTGAGCGATTGAACGAACCAAAGGAGAGAAGAATTTATTGGAGTCTGAAGACTTTGCTAATGTACTTGCTTCAACGGCTTTTTCTATAATTTCTTCGGCTACTTCTACTGCTTTAGGAGCTTCTTCCTTTGCTGTCACAATAGGAGTAGAATTTGAAGCAGATGCATCCGTCTCGATGATGGCAATTGCCTCACCAACCTGAACAATATCATCTTCGTTGAATAATAATTTCACTAAAACACCCTCTACTGATGAAGGAACTTCAGAGTCCACTTTATCGGTAGCAATTTCTAATACTGTCTCATCCATTTCCACAGTATCGCCAACATTCTTCACCCATTTAATAATGGTAGCTTCGGCAACACTCTCACCCATTTTAGGCATGATCAATTCAACTTGAGCCATAGGAATATTTTGTATAGTTTTTATTTCAAAAATCGTTGGGCGAAGATACGATTATTAGACTTCAGCCACAACAAATGAAATCTCTTCGGGCTTAATTACCCAGCAATTGGAAGTTCTTCAGTAGGATGTCTAAATCGTTTTTTACACGATACTCTTTGGCATAGAGAAGATTAAGCTTGAATGTAGTCAACTCATCGTAGTCTGTAGTGAGATGAGAAAGTGGGTTTATAATCCCACTTTTAATCTTAGGTAGAACATCCCTTTTCCCTTTTTCATGATAGGAAACCCATGTTCGCTTACCAATAAATACTAAAAATAGATTGCGGAATAAACCTATAAAGCTCTTAGATAGTATGCAGCTAATAGGGAAGAGAAGAAGTAATAATAGGCTTGTACTAAAATCAAACAATCGTTTGTTACGAATGTTCTCCACCTTATTGATACTGTTCAGCTCGTAAGCATATAACTCGCCTTGAGTATTAATGGAATTACTACCAATTACGTACATACTCTCTGGTGGAGCAATCTTAAATTCCATATCTGTTTTATCGATTATCGACATATGGGATATGATTTCTTGGGCCGATAAATCGAGTGCACAGAAAATCAATTCATCAATTTTATAAATGGATACAATTTCCTCCAACCGTGACATTTGACCCAGATAATATTCGTGTTTCATCTGTTGATCATCAACATTAATAAAACCAATAAATCCAGGTCTAATATTGGTTTGTAATAACAACTGATGTACTCTTGTACACTCCTCTTCAGAACCAATAATGAGCAATCGTTTTTGTGTTTGCTCGCCCCATTGAAACGCCTTTATCTTCAGCAATTTAAATAGCGAACGTGTGCTCAATATGGATAGCCCAGTCCAAGCAGAGCCCAATAGAATTAAAGCTCTCGAAAAGCGCCAATCTTCAGGAAGTAAAGCATAGATAGTCAACAAACACAATGTACCGTATAAAACACCCTTAAGGATTTTAGATATATTAAAAGGTCTGTCGTAAACCCCCGAGAATTTGTTGGCCAAAAACCAAATGGCTACATAAGCAGGAATGATAGCTTGCCAATAAATATCGGGGTAAGAACCACCCTCAATATAGCGATGATTGGATTCCCAATAATTCTTCAAATAAATCATCCCGCCATAAATAAGGGCCGAGTCGAATAGGGGAAGGCTAATTTTATTTACAAACCTATGTGTAATGGAAATAGTGGCTCTTAAATAAATAGCCAAATTGATTAAGAAACTGAATATCCAGGCGTTTTTGGCAGAGAAATGTTTCTTGGCAAAAATGATCATTGCCTTATAGAAGATGAACACATAATTCAAACTTCCTTTTTTTGTGCTTTCACCTTTATAGTGAATGATGCGCGTTTCTGGATAATAGTAATTCTTATAGCCACCTTTTAAAATTCGGTAGGAGAGATCGATATCTTCTCCGTACATAAAGAAAGTCTCATCAAGTAAACCCACTTCATCAAGGCATTTTTTGCGCATTAGCATATAAGCACCTGCTAAAATCTCCACCTCATTAGTTTCGTCATTGTCGAGATGCCCCATATGGTAAGCACCAAACTTTTTTGACTTCGGAAAGATCGATGATAGACCAAATATCTTATAAAAAGCAACTGCTGGTGTTGGTAAGCCTCTTTTTGATTCTGGTAAGAAATTCCCTTTACCGTCAACCATTTTAACGCCTAAGCCACCTGCATCAGGATGCGCATCCATAAAGGCTACCGATTTGGTGAAGGTATCTTCCTCAACTACGGTGTCGGGGTTGAGCAATAAGAAATACTCCCCCTTAGCCACGCGCATTGCTTGATTGTTGGCTACCGAAAATCCAGTATTTTCTTTATTGGCTATGAGCTTTACCCAGGGGAACTTTTCCTCAACCATTTCTACAGAACGGTCAACAGAATTATTATCTACTACAAAAACCTCAGCATCCATATGCTCAATAGCCTTTTGTACAGAGTACAGGCATTGCTCTAGGAAATACTTTACGTTGTAATTGACAATTATTATGGAGAGTTTCATTCGAGGACTTTAGCTATTGATACTGTTTTCATAAGGCAGACGATTCGTTATCGAACGTCCAAGAGTAATTTCATCGGCGTATTCTAATTCATCACCAATGGCAATGCCTCGAGCAATGGTAGAGACCTTCACATCCAAGCCCTTCATTTTTTTATAAATATAATAATTGGTGGTATCACCCTCCATAGTAGTACTCAAGGCAAAGATAATTTCCTGTACCGTGCCTTCCTTAACTTTATCAAGAAGCGTTTCTATTTTTAACTGTTGTGGACCTATACCATCCATAGGTGAAATCACACCACCTAAAACGTGGTAAAGACCGTTGTATTGTTGTGTATTTTCAATGGCCATTACATCGCGTATATCTTCAACCACACATAAAATGTGTTCATTACGATTTGGGTTCGAACAAATTTGACAAAGCTCTACATCGGAAATATTGTGACATTTTCGACAGTAGCGGATTTGCTCACATAGATTATTCAGGGCAGACGTAAATCGTGATACTTCCGCGGTCTCTCTATTTAAAAGGTTTAAAACCAGACGCAATGCTGTCTTTTTACCTATGCCGGGCAATTTGGAAAACTCCTCAACGGCTTGTTCTAATAATTTTGAAGAAAAATTCATTAGTCAAAAATAGCTTTTTAGTGCCATTTTTAAGCAATTAGAAGCGAAATCTATTCTGTGAATAAGATTTTTTTTCAAGATGAAATCCAAGACATTTTAAATTTATATTAGAGCAATTCAATTACTGATTAAGCTAGACCATAATGACTCCTACGATCATCCTCGCGGTTCTTTTTGCCTATTTCGCAATACTCATATTCATTTCCTATCTAACTTCTGATGACCAAGGTAATGAGAGTTTCTTTCTTGGGAAGCGTCAATCACCTTGGTATATAGTGGCATTTGGGATGATAGGAGCGAGCCTTTCAGGGGTTACTTTCATTTCCGTTCCGGGATGGGTGGCCACAAGTCAATTTTCTTATTTCCAGATGGTCTTGGGTTATCTTGTGGGGTATACGGTAATTGCTACGGTGTTAATGCCCTTGTATTATCGATTGAATCTAACTTCTATCTATTCTTATTTAGAAGATCGATTTGGCTTTTGGTCTTATAAATCGGGTGCTTTTTACTTCTTAATATCCAGAACCATAGGAGCCTCATTCCGTTTGTTTTTAGTGGCTAATGTTTTGCAAATTCTAGTCTTTGATGCCTGGAATATACCTTTTGCTGTAACCGTTGCTCTTACTATAGCCCTGATTTGGGTGTATACGAATAAGGCTGGTATCAAAACCATTATTTGGACCGATACACTACAAACGCTATTTATGATTGTAGCTGTAATTCTTTGTTTTTATTACGTTGCCGATGCTATGAACTTTACTTGGAGTACAGCTGTTGATAGCATTGCTGCTTCCGATTATTCGAAGATGTTCTTCTGGGAAGATTCCTCTTCAGCATCTTTCTTTCCAAAGAAATTTTTAGCTGGTGCTTTTATCGCTATTGTGATGACTGGCTTGGATCAGGATATGATGCAGAAAAACCTGTCTTGCCCGAATATTAAAGATGCCCAAAAGAACATGTTTTGGTTTAGTATAGTGCTAGTCTTCGTGAATCTACTATTCCTTGGTTTAGGAGCTTTATTATACCTCTTTGCTAATCAAATGGGGATTAGCGCTACTGGTGATGACTTGTTTGCTACAGTTGCCATGCACGAGAGTATGCCAATGGTGGTTGGTTTGTTCTTCTTATTAGGATTGATTGCCGCGGCCTATTCAAGTGCCGATTCAGCCCTTACGGCATTAACCACTTCTTTTTGTGTGGATTTTTTAGATGTAGAAAATAAGGAGCAAGACAAACAAGTTCGTCTTCGCAAGCAAAGTCATATTCTTTTCTCTGTGATACTTTGGCTCGTAATCATCATCTTTAAATTGATTAACGATGATAGTGTGATTGCCACCTTATTCACCGTTGCTGGATATACCTATGGACCTTTACTAGGAATGTATGCTTTTGGACTCTTCACGAAGTGGAAGATAAAGGACAACTTAATTGTACCTGTGGTGCTCATGGCTCCACTTTTAAGTTATATACTTCAGCTAAAAGCTCCTGATTGGTGGGGCTTCCATTTTGGATTCGAGCTACTCATCGTAAATGGAGCACTCTGTTTTATTGGGATGATATTGATTCGGAAGAAAACTAATTCTATGAACCACTAATTGGAGTATTTAAAATTCCCACTGCCAATTCTGCCCAAAGGAGTAGAAAACATAGTATGATTAGGAGGTATACAAAATAACGGTATTTAAAGCTTGATAGTTTTCTGCTTGCAAAAACCCCGATAAGAGCGAATGAGAATAAGAGTATAGCTGCAATCACAAAATCTGAAATAGACCAGTTTACTTCTGTGCTAAATTGCATGGCAATTAGTGGGATACTTAAAATACAGAGAATGATTACTCCTAGGACTAAATGTTTTTTAGGACTTAAGTTCATTTTGTAACGTGCTCGTGTATGGTTAGCTGTGAGGTCTACGATAGCAAAAAGAAGCAGCGTAAAGGACATTTTGGCAGAATTTCCGTGGTAATCATAAAACACCATACAGCAATTAATTATACATGTTGTTAGCCCTTCGTTATTTGATTTTGTTTACTTAGGGCACTATTTATCAAAGTGTTTTTGATTTCCTTCTGGTTTTAACTTAAGAGATGATATTGAATAATTTTATTTTTCAGCTTGTAGATGCACCCAATATTCTTCTTTGAAGTGAATTTGAATA